>Ga0209796_10000074_pt1 | contig 137394 bp, 123 predicted proteins | sample AgamicOrSfrz_FD_187167 | JGI IMG/M metagenome (GOLD analysis project Ga0209796, IMG submission 187167) | Agave microbial communities from Guanajuato, Mexico - Or.Sf.rz (SPAdes) (version 2) | ecosystem: Host-associated > Plants > Phyllosphere > Phylloplane/Leaf | place: Guanajuato, Mexico...
CGCCGCGGCCAGCTCGCCCAGCAGTTGCTCGAGCACCGCTGTCCGGTCCACCTCCCGGCCACGCTCGAGGTTGAGCGAGGTCGCGGTCGGCACCGGCAGCTCGTCGACGGTGAGGGAGGTGTTGATCCCGATCCCCACGATCGCCGCCGGCCCGGTGGTCGAGCCCGGCCCGGTGGTCGAGCCGTCGCCGGTGGTCGAGCCGTCGCCGGTGGTCGAGCGTGTCGAGACCTCCACCCGCTCCACCAGGATCCCGCACACCTTCTTCAGCTCGGGACCCAGCAGCACGTCGTTGGGCCACTTGACCCGGCCGTCGAGTGTGCGCGCCACCGCGACCCCGGCCATCAGCGGCAGCCACGGCCATCGCGCGGACGGCAGGTCGGGGCGCAGCAGCACCGACAGGGCGAGGGCGGCGCGCGGCGGCATCTCCCAGACCCGGTCGAGCCGGCCGCGGCCGGCGTACTGGTGCTCGGTGGTGACGACGAGCCCGGCGGGCTCGCCGGAGCGGGCCCGATCGGCGCACACGGCGTTGGTGGAAGGTGTTTCGGGCAACACCTCGACCCGCCACCCGGGCGCGAGGGAGGCCAGCCGATCGACGTCGAGTGATGGGCGTCTCATTCCTTCGCGGCTCATGGGCACTAGATTGGCGCACGCAGTTTGTCGACAACACACCCAGGGAGTCACCCACGTGAGCGCGCAGCCCGCCGACGCCGCCTCGGCCGAGAGCAAGCCCGACCTGCACACCACCGCCGGCAAGCTCGCCGAGCTCGAGATCCGTCTCGACGAGGCGATCCACGCCGGCTCGGCCAAGGCGGTCGAGAAGCAGCACGCCAAGGGCCGCAAGACCGCCCGTGAGCGCATCGAGATGCTCTTCGACGAGGGCAGCTTCGTCGAGATCGACGAGCTGGCCCGGCACCGCTCCACCGCGTTCGGGCTGGAGAAGAACCGGCCCTACGGCGACGGCGTGATCACCGGCTACGGCACCGTCGACGGCCGCCAGGTGTGCGTGTTCTCCCAGGACTTCACCGTCTTCGGCGGCTCACTGGGTGAGGTGTACGGCGAGAAGATCGTCAAGATCATGGATCTGGCGATCAAGACCGGCTCCCCGATCGTCGGGATCAACGAGGGTGCGGGCGCCCGCATCCAGGAGGGCGTGGTCTCCCTCGGCCTGTACGGCGAGATCTTCCGCCGCAACGTGCGCGCCTCCGGCGTCATCCCGCAGATCTCGCTGATCATGGGCAACTGCGCCGGCGGCCACGTCTACTCCCCCGCCGTCACCGACTTCACGATCATGGTCGACGGCACCTCCGGCATGTTCATCACCGGCCCGGACGTGATCAAGACCGTCACCGGCGAGGACGTCTCGATGGAGGACCTCGGCGGCGCCCGCGCGCACAACACCAAGTCGGGCTGCTCGCACTACATGGCCTCCGACGAGGAGGACGCCATCGAGTACACCAAGGCGCTGCTGTCCTACCTCCCCAGCAACAACCTCGACGAGCCGCCGTACTTCGACGAGCAGGTCGACCTCGAGCCGAACGGCGGGGACCTCGCGCTCGACACGATGATCCCGGACTCGCCGAACCAGCCCTACGACATGCACGACGTGTTCACCACCGTGCTCGATGACGGCGAGTTCCTCGAGGTCCACCCGCTCTTCGCTCCGAACCTGATCGTGGGCTACGGCCGGGTCGAGGGCCGCCCGGTCGGCATCGTGGCCAACCAGCCGATGCAGTTCGCCGGCTGCCTGGACATCGACGCCTCCGAGAAGGCCGCCCGCTTCGTGCGGACCTGCGACGCGTTCAACATCCCGGTGCTCACCTTCGTCGACGTGCCGGGCTTCCTGCCGGGCACCGACCAGGAGTGGAACGGCATCATCCGCCGCGGCGCCAAGCTGATCTACGCCTACTCCGAGGCCACGGTGCCGATGGTCACCGTGATCACCCGCAAGGCGTACGGCGGGGCCTACGACGTGATGGGCTCCAAGCACCTCGGTGCCGACATCAACCTGGCCTGGCCGACCGCGCAGATCGCGGTCATGGGGTCCCAGGGTGCGGCGAACATCATCCACCGCCGCACGCTGAAGAAGGTCGAGGAGGCCGGCGGCGACGTCGAGGCCAAGCGCGCCCAGCTGATCGACGAGTACGAGACCACCCTGTCGAACCCGTTCATCGCGGCCGAGCGCGGCTACATCGACGCCGTCATCCGCCCGCACGAGACGCGTGCGGAGGTCGTCAAGGCGCTGCGTCTGCTGCGCACGAAGCGCGACTCGCTGCCGCCGAAGAAGCACGGGAACATCCCGCTGTGAGCACCGAGACCGACGACAGCGCGCAGCAACCGGCCGCCAAGCCGACGCTCAAGGTCATCGACGCGCACGCGACCCCCGAGGAGATCGCGGCGATCGTCACCGTGCTCTCCGCCCTCGGCGGGTCGGCGCCGGCCGCGAAGCCGGCCCGATCGCAGTGGTCGGACCCAGCCCGCCACCTGCGCCGGCCGCTCACCCATGGGGCCGGCGGCTGGCGCGCCAGCGCCCTGCCCCGCTAGATGGCCAGGCGGAACTGGCCCGCCATTCTCATATGGCTGGCCACCCGTGCGCTGACGCTGCACCTGCTCTTCGGCGCCGAGCACCTGGCGGTGGGTGACCCGGAGTACTACCGGATCAACCTGCGCGCCATGAGCCACGTCGGGGTGGCGCACACCCTGGTCGAGTACCCCGTCCCGGCCGTCGCCCTGCTCGCGGTGCCCTACCTGCTCGTGCACCTGCTCGGCCATCTGATCACCTACAGCGTCGCACTCGCGCTGTGCGCCCTCGCGATGGATGCGACCTTGGGGGTGCTCCTCGTCGTCGGGCACCGCCAGCGACCCGACATCGGCCGGGTGCTCGGCCTCCGTCCCGCCGAATGGGTGTGGCTGGCCGCCGTACCGGCGATGGGGGCGACCGCCCTTGCCCGGTTCGACCTGATCCCCGGCGTCCTGGTGGCGCTGGCGCTGCTGTTCCTCGCGGCCCGGCCTCGCCTGGCCGCGGTCTGTGCGGCCGTCGCCACCGCCACCAAGTACTGGCCGGCGATCGTGCTGCCGGCGCTGCTCGGGCCGGCGCGCTCACGCCGGGCGGTCGCCGTCACGACCGTGCTCAGCGGCGGCGCGATCGCGGTGGCCAGCGCCCTGTGGGGAGGCTGGCATCGACTCTTGACGCCGCTGTCCTACCTGCAGGACCGCGGTCTCCAGGTCGAGTCGGTGACCGCGACCCCTGCGATGCTGCGCTTCGCGTTGCATCCGGGCAGCTACCGCGTCGTCTACGCGCCCTCGCACGCCTTCGAGGTCGAGGGACCCAAGGTCGGGGCACTGCTGCGCATCACAACCCTCGAGACCGTCGCCCTGGCGCTCCTCCTGCTCGTGCTGTGGATGCTCATCTGGCGGCGCCTCGCCAAGCCGGGTGCCGACCTCGACCCACTGGTGTGGGTGGTGTTGGCCTCGGTCGCTGGGTTCATCGTGACCGGGAAGGTGCTCAGCCCGCAGTACCTGCTGTGGCTGCTGCCGCCTGCCGCCGCCGGGCTGCTGCTCTTGCGTGACGCCGCCAGCCGGCGCCGCCTGTTCGCGTGGTCCGGGGCGCTCGTGGCGGTCACCCTGGCCACCCAGTACATCTTCCCGCTGCACTACGTCGCCGTCGTCGCCCACACCCCGCGCACCCTCGCGATCGTCACGCTCCTGGCCGTGCGCAACCTCTCGCTGGTGGCGCTGTTCGTGTACGCCGTCAGCGAGGCATGGCTGCTGTGCCGGGAACCCACACCGACCAGTGAGCATCCGATCGCCGTGTCCTAGGGTGCCGAGCATGACCTCCCGCACCGTCGACGATCGGACCGACCAGTACGTCGAGGAGCTGTGCGTCCTCGACCCGCTCACCGCCACCTACGCCGGCATCCCGGGCCACGACCATCAGCTGCCCGATCTCTCCCCCGACGGCCACGCCGCCCGCGAGGAGCTGACCCGCCGCGCCATCGCCGACGTCACCGCCCTGACGCCCGTCGACGAACGCGAGGCCGTCGCCCGAGAGGCGTTCCTGGAGCGGCTGGGGCTGGACGCGGAGTTCGACGAGGCCGGGCTCTCGCGACCGATGGTCTCGGTCATCACCAGCGCCATCCACAGCATCCGCGAGGCGTTCGACCTGATGCCGACCGAGTCGGAGGAGGACTGGAGCAACATCGCCGCCAGGCTCCGCGCCGTACCGGAGGCGGTGGCGGGGTATCGCCGCACCCTCGCACAGGAGGCCGACGCCGGCCGCGTCGTCGCCACCCGGCAGTACGTCGAGGTCGCCGGCCAGATCCGCAACTGGACCGGCAGGAGTGGCGACATCGGCGACTTCTTCGCCGGGCTCGTCGCTGCCGGCCCGGACCCGATGCGCTCGGACCTCGAGCGCGCGGCCGCAGGCGCGAGTGCGGCGTACGCCGACTTCGGCACGTTCCTGGAGCAGGAGCTCGCGCCGCGAGGCCGCGAGAAGGAGGCGGTGGGTCGCGAGCACTACGCACTCGCCTCGCGGCGGTACCTGGGCGCCGTGGTGGACCTCGAGGAGACCTACGCCTGGGGCTGGCAGGAGCTCAAGCGGCTCGAGGACGACATGGCCGCCACCGCCGGGCGGATCGTGCCGGGCGCCTCGGTGAAGGAGGCGGTCGCCCACCTCGACGCCGATCCGGCCACCAAGATCGCCGGCAAGGAGGCCTTCCGCGACTGGATGCAGCAGCTGGCGGACCGCACGATCGGCGAGCTGGCCGGCGTGCACTTCGACATCCCCGAGCCGATCCGGCGCATCGAGTGCATGATCGCGCCCACCAACGACGGCGGGATCTACTACACCGGCCCGTCGGAGGACTTCTCCCGTCCGGGGCGGATGTGGTGGTCGGTGCCGGACACCGTCAGCGAGTTCAGCCCGTGGCGGGAGGTCACGACCGTCTACCACGAGGGCGTCCCGGGGCATCACCTCCAGGTCGGGCAGACGGCGTACCGCCGCGAGCTGCTCAACCGCTGGCAGCGACTGCTGTGCTGGGTCTCGGGTCACGGCGAGGGGTGGGCGCTCTACGCGGAGCGGTTGATGGACGACCTCGGCTACCTCGCCGACCCGGCGGACCGGCTCGGCATGCTCGATGGGCAGGCGTTCCGGGCCGCCCGCGTGGTGGTGGACATCGGCATGCACCTGGAGCTGGAGATCCCGCGCGACAACCCGTTCGGCTTCCATCCGGGGCAGACCTGGACGCCGGCCCTGGGTCGGGAGTTCATGGGTCAGCACTGCCTGATGGACCCCGCGTTCATCGACTTCGAGGTCAAGCGCTACCTCGGCTGGCCCGGCCAGGCGCCGTCCTACAAGGTCGGGGAGAAGATCTGGCTCGAGGCCCGCGACGAGGCCCGCGCTCGGGCCGGCTCCTCGTTCGATCTCAAGGCCTTCCACACCGCCGCGCTCAACCTCGGCTCGCTGGGGCTGGACCCCCTCAAGGCAGCGCTTGCCCGGCTCTGACGCGGCGGACGTCGAGCCTGTCGAGATGTCGCGCAGCGACGCCCGTCGGGTCGCGGTGGCCGCGCAGCTGCTCACCGCAGCGCGGCCCGAGTCGCTCGTCGGGGTCGTGGAGGACCTCGTCGGGGTGCAGATCGACCCGATCGCCGCCGTCGCACCCTCCGCCGACCTGCTCCTCTGGTCGCGGCTGGGCGAGGCCTACGCACCCTCGGACCTGACGTTCGCGCTCGAGACGGAGCGCTCGCTGGTCGAGCTGGGCTCCTTCGTCCGGTACGTCGACGACCTCGGCATGCTGCTCGCCGTCTCGCCGGCCGAGGTCCATCCCAGCGCCGTCTCCTGGGTGTCGGCCAACGCCTCCTTCCGAGACGACGTCCTCGCCCGGCTGACCACCGACGGGCCGCTGACCGCCGGCGAGATCGACGACACCTGCGCGGTCCCGTGGGCGTCCTCGGGCTGGACCAACGACAAGAACGTGCTGCGCATGCTCGAGCTGCTGGCCCGGCTCGGCGACGTCGCGATCGCCGGCCGGCGCGGCAAGCTGCGGCTCTTCGACCTCGCCTCCCGGGTCTACCCGCCCGACCTGGTCGTGGCGCCGCCGGAGGAGGCGCGGGCCGAGCTGGCCACCCGCGAGCTGGCGGCCCTCGGCATCGCACGGCGCGGGCCCGGGGTGCCGTGTCGGGTCGAGGGGGTTGCCGGGACCTGGGTGGTGGATCCGGAGGCGCTCGAGGTGGCCACGGGCTCCGGGGCCGTGTTCGAGGGACGGTGCGCCCTGTTGTCGCCGTACGACCGGCTCGTCTACGACCGCGACCGCGCCCTCGAGCTGTTCGACTTCGAGTACGTCCTGGAGATGTACAAGCCCGCCGCCCAGAGGCGCTGGGGCTACTACGCGCTGCCGATCCTGTACGGCGACCGTCTCGTGGGCAAGCTCGACGCCAAGGCCGACCGCAAGGCGGGCCTGCTCCGGGTGTTCGCGGTGCGCGAGGACCACGCCGCGACCGGCGGCCCCTGGACGCCGGAGATCCGCGACGCCGTCGAGGCGGAGATCGACGCGCTCGCGCTCTGGCTCGGCGTGGATGTGCTCCTGCCGGGGTAGTCCCTAACGATCGGACCCCATCCGTCGGCGTGTCGGGGGTCCGTTCGTTAGGGACTACCCCGACGTCACCGCCCCAGCCGGGCCAGCTCCTCTTCGACGACGGAGGGGTCGAGCTTGGTGAAGATCGGGGTGGGCTTGGCGACCGGCGTACCGACCGAGATCGGGTGGCGCCCCCAGGACGGGACGCCGGTGTAGTCGCCGGTGATGATCGGGTAGCCCTGCCCACCGTCGAGGTCGTCGGCCTCCTCGACGCGCGGCAGCGGCGCGACCTCGCCCTTGCCCCCGAAGGCCTGGTCGACGGCGTTGGCCGAGAACGGCAGGAAGGGCGAGAGGATCAGGTTGAGGTCGGCGACGCACTGCGCCGCCACGTGCAGGACCGTCGCAGCCCGATCCCGCGTCTCGGGCACCTTGACCAGCTTCCAGGGCTCGTGGTCGGCGAGGTACTTGTTGACCTCGCCGACGGTGCGCATGGCCTCGCTGATGGCGGCCTTCTGCCGGTGTGTGGCGATGAGATCGCCCACGGCGTCGAACGCTGTCGCGACCGTCCCGAGCACGCTCTCGTCGGCCGACGTCAGCTCGCCGGCGGCGGGGATCTCACCGAAGTTGGCGGCGATGAGGTTCGCGGTCCGGTTGACCAGGTTGCCCCAGCCCGCGACCAGCTCATCGTTGGTACGGCGGACGAACTCGGCCCAGGTGAAGTCGGCGTCGTTGGTCTCCGGACCGGCGACCGCGACGTAGTAGCGGAACGCATCGGCCTGGTAGCGCGAGAGCAGGTCCCGCACATAGATGACGATCTTGCGCGAGGATGAGAACTTACGCCCCTCCATGGTGAGGTACTCCGAGGACACGACCTCGGTGGGCAGGTTGAGCTCGCCATAGCTGCCCGGCTCGCCGCCGCGCGAGCCCTTCCCGGCGTAGGCCAACAGCTCGGCCGGCCAGATCTGGCTGTGGAAGGTGATGTTGTCCTTGCCCATGAAGTAGTAGGACAGCGCCTCGGGGTCACCCCACCAGCGACGCCACGCCTCGGGGTCGCCGGAGCGGCGGGCCCACTCGATCGAGGCCGAGAGGTAGCCCACGACGGCGTCGAACCAGACGTAGAGCTTCTTGGTCGGGTTCTCACGCCAGCCGTCGAGGGGTACGGCGATGCCCCAGTCGATGTCGCGCGTCATCGCCCGCGGACGGATCTCCTTGAGGATGTTCTGGGAGAAGCGGATGACGTTCGGCCGCCACAGACCGGTCCGCTCACGCTCGTCGAGCCACTCCCCCAGCGCGTCGGCCAAGGCGGGCAGGTCGAGGAAGAAGTGCTTGGTCTCGACGAACTCCGGGACCTCGCCGTTGATCCGGCTGCGCGGGTCGATCAGCTGGTCCGGATCGAGCTGGTTGCCGCAGTTGTCGCACTGGTCGCCCCGGGCCCCGTCGTACCCGCAGATCGGGCAGGTGCCCTCGATGTAGCGGTCGGGAAGCGTGCGGCCGGTGGAGGGCGAGATCGCGCCGTACGACGTCTGCTCCAGGAAGTAGCCGTTGTTGTGGACGCCGAGGAACAGCTCCTGGACGACGGCGTGGTGGTTGGGCGTGGTCGTGCGCGTGTAGAGGTCGTAGGACAGGCCGAGCGAGACGAGGTCCTCGGCGATGAGCCGATGGTTCTGGTCGACCAGCTCCTGCGCGCTCACGCCCGCCTCGTCGGCGGCGATCAGGATCGGCGTGCCGTGCTCGTCCGAGCCCGACACCATCAGCACGTCATGTCCGGCCATCCGCATGTAGCGGGAGAAGACGTCCGACGGCACACCGAAGCCGGCGACGTGGCCGATGTGGCGCGGGCCGTTGGCGTAGGGCCAGGCGACGGCGGACAGTACATGACTCATGGGCTGAATCCTAGTGAGCCGCCACCTCCGGCCCGACCGCGCGGTGTCGCCTGCGGGACGAGACCGTCCGATGGGAGACGGCTGCACGCTCAGCCCATCTAGACCGGAAGGCTGTCTAGACCGAAAGGCGCGCGGCCGCCGACACGAATACGTATGCTCCGAAGCAGTTGCACACGAGAGGAAGGGGAGGTCCGCTCATGAAGCACCGACTTTCTGTTGTCGCCGTGACGGCTGCGCTGGCCGCGACGCCCGCGCTCGCCGGCCTCAGCGCGCATGGTGCCATCGGCGCAGCGGTGACGGCACGGAGCACCACGTCGACGTGCACACCGGCCGTCGCCCGCGCGATCGCTGGACGGGTCCGAACCGATTCTCTCGTCGACCCGATCACGGTCCTGCCGTCGACGATCCAGTCGATCACCTCCCCGATCATCTCCCCGATCGCCTCCACGATCGACAGCCTCCTACCGACGGACGCGACGACACTCCTGCCGACCGACGCCACCTCGATCCTGCCCAGCGAGATCACCACGCTGCTTCCCACCGAGATCACCACGCTGCTTCCCACCGGCGCGACGACACTCCTGCCGACCGACGCCACCTCGATTTTGCCCAGCGAGATCACCACGCTGCTTCCCACCGAGATCACCACGCTCCTCCCCACCGGCGCGACGACACTCCTCCCGACCGAGATCACGACACTCCTCCCGACCGAGATCACGACGCTGCTGCCGACCGAAGTCAGCTTGCCCACCGGCGTGCCGAGCTCGTCGGCGGCGACAAGCAGCGGCGCCTCAGCGTCCAGCAGCGCGCCTGGCCCGTCGGTCACCGCAACCGGCAACACGACACCGTGTCCCGCGAACGGCTCGGCCGGAAGTTCTCAGCTCGCGCTCGCACACCGGCCGCATGTCGTGGGCAAGGCGAAGAGGCACGTTGGCCAGGTCAATCGGATCGCGAAGGGCTCCACGAGCCCCGCCGCGGATGCCGTGACGTTCCAATGGCTGCGCAAGGCGAAGCCGATCAAGCACGCCACCCACAAGAAGTACCGACTGCGGACGAAGGACATCGGCAAGCGCATCTTCGTCGTGGTGACGTATCACCGCACGGGATACCAGGGCCTTTCGATCCGCCTGAAGGTGGTCAAGCGCGTCGTGCGCTGACCCGACCACCTGAGAGTCAGACCTCTCGTCCGGCGTACGCCGCGAGGTGGGTGTAGGCGTCGGAGCCCTCCGGCGCCGAGCGTGCGTCAGCGAACGCGCGTCCCTTGCGGACCGGGCCGAGGATCCGGTCCATCGCTACGAGCGCCCGCTGGGCGACGGACTGGTCGAGCTCGGCAGTGGAGCGGCCGAGGGCATGTGCCAGGTCCCACGTATGGACCGCGATCTCGGCGGCGTGCCAGTCCGGGTCGGCCATCGTCTCGGCGCTGGTCTCACGCCACAGGTTGATCAACGCGTTCCCGCGCGTGCGCAGCTCCTGGCCCAAGTGGACGGTGTAGTCCTCGCGACCGTTCCATCCCGGCGGAGCTCCCTGCAGCATGGTGACGAACACCCGCGGCGCGGCGATGACATGGTTCGCCAGACGGCGCACGTCCCACTCGGTGCACGGCGTCGGCCGCTCAAGATCGGCCTCGGTGACGCCGTCGAGAAGATCGGCCGCTTGGGTCAGCGCCCGCTGCAGCGCCAGGATGCCGACCTGGTCGACGGCTCCGGCCGCCATCAGCTGAAGTCGAGGTCGTGCGTGCGGGCCCGCTTCAGCTCATAGACATAGGGGTACGCCGTGACCAGCTGGAACCCGTCCCACAGCCTGCCGGCCTCCTCGCCCCTGGGCGCCTTGGAGATGACGGGACCGAAGAAGGCCGAGCCGTTCATCGCGATCGTCGGCGTACCGACCTCGTTGCCGACTTGGTCCATGCCGAGGTGGTGCGACTTCTTGATCGCCTCGTCGAAGGACGTGTCCTCCATCGCGTCGGCCAGCTCGATGGGCAGCCCCACGGAGCGCAGTGCGTCCTCGATGACCTCGCGGGTGTACTCCTGCTGCTCCAGATGACGACGAGTGCCGAGCGCGGTGTAGATCTCGGCGAGCTTCTCCTGGCCGAACTGCTGGTCCACGGCCATGCACACGCGCACCGGCTCCCACGCATGGGCGAGCATGGCGCGGTAGTCGTCGGAGATGTCCTTGTCCTGGTTGAGGTAGGCCAGGCTCATGATCCGCCAGGTCACCTTGATGTCGCGCACCTTCTCCACCTCGAGGATCCACCGCGAGGTGATCCAGGCGAAGGGGCACAACGGGTCGAACCAGAACTCTGCTTCGGTGGTGGTCATGTCTGCAGTCAACCACCGGGCGCCGACGGTTATGCCGCGGCCCCGGCAGCCATCAGCGCAGGACGGTGATCGACTGCTTCTGGACGACGGGCGCGTAGAGCCCGGCGCCGCTGTACTGGATGCGCAGGGTGCGCGCGCCTGAGGGAACGCCGGTGAGGTGGAAGATCAGGACCTTGCCCTTCACCGTCGCCTGCGCGGTGTGCCGCCCGATCCCGACCGTCACGGTCCCACCCTTGACGAGCTCGCCGGCCGACTTCACGCGCACGATGACCGTCGCCCCGCGATGGCGGCCGGCGGCGTTGATCTTCAGCCGGGGAACGGCGAGCACCGGGGTCGATGTGGCGTAGTCGTTCGTGGCCGGGTAGTAGCCGGACTCGGTCAGCGTGATGCGGGCGGTGATGGTGTGACCGACGTCGGCCATGGTCGGCTGGTACGTCGAGGAGGTGGCACCGGGGATGGCGGCGCCGTCGCGCAGCCACAGGTACGTCGCCTGCGCCCCGGCAGGCTGCGTGGCGGCAGGCACCGCTGTCAGCGTCGACCCGACCAGCGGGCTGCCGCTGATGGCGCCCGGGGTGGTGAGCTGCAGCGGCGGCGCTTGCACGGGATCCGTCGCGGCGCTCGTGGCGTCGAGATCGTTGAACCCCGCGCGCGTCCCGTGGACCGTCACGGTGAGCCGCGTGGCGACCTGGGCCGGTCCGAGCGTGAGGGTCCACGCGGTGGCGCCGGGGATCGCCACCCCGTCGGCGTACCACTGCACGGAGCGGGTGGTCAGGGCGCTCGTCGTCACCGGCGGCACGGCCGTCACGGTCTGACCGATGCGCACGTCGCCGGTGATCGCCGGGGGCGTCGTCACGCCGATCGTCCCGGCCACGACCGGAGCAGTCGAGGCGGACATGGCGGCCCGGGTGCCCGCGGCCGTCGCGGCCGTGACCTGGACCGAGATCGCCTTGCCCAGCTTGCTCTTGCCGATGGAGATGGTGCTGGCCGTCTCGCCGGAGAGCGCCGCGCCGTCGGCGTACCACTGGTAGCTCAGGGTGGAGGGGTTCGGCGTCCACGCGCCCGGAGCTGCGGCGAGCGACTGGCCCACCGCCACCGAGCCACTGATGCTCGGCGGCGCCGTGTTCACCGGCACACCCGTGGCCGATGTTGTGGGTGTCGGAGTGGGCGTCGGCGTCGGCGTCGGCGTGGGCTGACCGACCGACCCGGGGTCGAGCAGGTGGATGAAGCCGCTGGGCCAGTTCGCCTTCGTGGTGATGTGGCGCCAGTCGAAGGTGCCGGCCCAGTTGGACTCCGAGACCACGATGTCGGTCGGGGAGTTCACCTTCTCGACATAGGCGACGTGCCCGCCCGAGCCCGCACCGGGCACGTTGGCCGCCCACCACGCGACCGAGCCCACCGTCGGCGTGGTGTTGGTGAGGCTGCCGAACGAGGGCCCCCAGTACGACGCGTTGCCCTTCCCCGCCTTGAGCTGGGCGGGCCGGGTCGACGACATGCCGGCCTGGATCATCCGGTAGGCCACGTAGTTGGTGCAGTTCTGCCCCGCGTACATGCCCCAGAACATCTGGTCCCACACGCCGTGGTAGCCCTTGGCGCTCATCCCCGCGTCCGTGCACGGGCCGAAGCCGGTGCACAGGACGCCGTTGGTGGCCTCGGTGTACGGCGTGCTGCCGTGGGCGGGAACGAGGCATGCAGCCGTCGTGACCGAGGCGAGCGCCAGGGCGGCGAGCGACCGCTGGAGTGACCAGCGTGACGCATGGGACAAGTGAGGCACGCGTGCACTCTAGAGAAAATTGTCAAGCACCGATACCGGCGTGGCGGAATTACAATCTTGTACTTCTTCGGCGCGGTATTGGCGTCACTGCCCTGCACTGCCCCTGTCGGCTGGATCACACCCCAGGTGAGAGGATCGGCGGCATGCCAGGAACCAACCTCACGCGAGCGGAAGCGCGCACCCGCGCCAACCTCCTCGACGTCAGCTCGTACGACATCGCGCTGGACCTCACCACGGGCGACCATGCCTTTGCGTCGACCACCACCATCACCTTCACCTGCAGCCAGCCCGGGAGCGAGACCTTCGCGGACCTCGTCGACGCGACGGTGCACGAGATCACCCTCAACGGCACCGCACTCGACCCGGCGACGGCGTACGCCGACAGCCGGATCGCGCTGCCCGGCCTGCAGGCCGAGAACGTGCTGGTCGTGAGAGCCGACTGCACCTACTCCCACACCGGGGAGGGGCTGCACCGCTTCGTCGATCCGGCCGACGGCTGCGTCTACACCTACACGCAGTTCGAGGTTCCCGACGCCCGGCGCGTGTTCACCACCTTCGAGCAGCCCGACCTGAAGTCGACCTTCACCTTCCACGTCACGGCCCCGGCGCACTGGAAGGTCGTCTCGAACAGCCCCTCGCCCGAGCCCGTGCCGGTCCAGGCCCCGACGAGCTCCACCATCGACGGAGACGTCGCGGTGTGGCACTTCGAGCCGACCAAGAAGATGTCGACGTACATCACGGCGTTGATCGCGGGTGAGTATCACGAGGTCCAGGACGTCTACGAGGGCAAGTACGGCACGATCCCGCTGGGGCACTACTGCCGCCAGTCGCTGGTCCCCTACCTGGACCGCGAGGAGATCGTGAAGCTCACCAAGCAGGGCTTCGCCTTCTTCGAGGAGCAGTTCGACTACCCCTACCCGTTCGGCAAGTACGACCAGCTCTACGTGCCGGAGTACAACATGGGCGCGATGGAGAACGCCGGCGCGGTGACGCTGCGCGATGAGTACCTTCCCCGCTCGCGCCAGCCGCGCTCGTTCTACGAGTTCCGCGCCTCGGTGATCCTGCACGAGATGGCGCACATGTGGTTCGGCGACCTGGTCACGATGAAGTGGTGGGACGACCTCTGGCTCAACGAGTCCTTCGCCGAGTGGGCCTGCTACTGGGCCGAGGCCGAGGTCACCGAGTTCGACGACGCCTGGACCGGCTTCGCCAACGCCCGCAAGATCACCGGCTACACCCAGGACCAGCTGCCGACCACGCACCCGATCGCGGCCGACAACTACGACCTGCAGGCGGTCGAGGTGAACTTCGACATGATCACCTACGCCAAGGGCGCCTCGGTCCTCAAGCAGCTGGTCGCGTGGGTCGGACTCGACCCGTTCCTGCAGGGCCTGCGCGCGTACTTCAAGGAGTTCGAGTACGGCAACCCCGAGTTCAAGGACCTGCTGACCCACCTGGAGAAGGCCTCCGGCCGCGAGCTGCAGAGCTGGGCCCAGGAGTGGCTGCAGACCGCCGGCGTCAACACGCTCACCCCAGCGTTCGAGCTGGACGCCGAGGGCCGCTACGCCCGCCTGGCGATCAAGCAGACCGCCCATCCCGAGTGGCCGACGCTGCGACGTCACCGGGTCGGGATCGGCTTCTACAACGCCGGCGAGAACGGCGCCCTGGTGCGCACCGACTACCTCGAGGTCGACGTGGAGGGCGAGTTGACCGAGGTCGCCGACGCCGCTGGGAAGGCCCAGCCGGACCTGCTGCTGCTCAACGACGACGACCTCGCCTACGCCAAGATCCGCCTGGACGAGCGCTCGCTCGCCACGGCGCTCTCCTCCCTCTCGCAGATCGAGGAGTCCCTCCCCCGCGCCCTGGTGTGGAGTGCCGCGTGGGACATGACCCGCGACGCGGAGATGGCCGTCAGCGACTACGTCGAGCTCGTCCTGGCCAACATCGGCCAGGAGACCGACGCCTGGGGCGTGACCCGGATCCCCACCAACGCCGCGCTCGCCGTCAACGTCTACTCAGCCCCGCACAAGCGGGCGGCGCTGCAGCGACGCTGGGAGCAGGGCCTGCGCGAGCTGCTCGAGCACGCCGCGCCACAGAGCGACCAGCAGCTCACCTTCGCCCGCTCGTTCGCCGCAGCCGCCCACACCGAGGAGGCGCTGGCCGACCTGCGCGACATGCTGAGCGGTGATCTGGTCTTCGACGGGCTCGACGTCGACCAGGACCTGCGCTGGACGCTGATCGCCGGCCTCGCCCGGGCCGGGGTGTTCGCAGAGGCCCAGATCGCTGCCGAGCTGGAGCGGGACAACACGATCTCCGGTCAGGAGAAGGCCGCCGCCGCCCGCGCCGCGCAGCCGACGCCCGAGGCCAAGGCCGCGGCGTGGGAGGCCGGCGTGGTCAGCACCACGACGCCGAACGAGACCATGCGGGAGATCGTGCTCGCCTTCAACCAGCCGCGGCAGGAGGAGGTGCTGGCGCCGTACATCGAGAAGTACTTCGAAGCGGCGGAGAGCCTGTGGGAGCACCTCGGCACACACAAGGCCTCCACCGCCCTGGCCGCGCTGTTCCCGCGGTTCGCTGCCTCACCCGAGCTGCTGGCCAAGGCGGACGCCTGGCTGGAGTCCTCCCAGGCGGAGCCGGCCGCGAAGCGCTACGTTCGCGAGGGCCGTGACTCGGCCGCTCGGGCGCTGGCCGCGCAGGCCAAGGACGCCGAGTAGCGGCAGGGGCGCGCCCGCCCGGCGTTCACCGAGCGGCCGTTCACCGAGAGACACAGATCGGCGCCACCCACTCGGGTGGCGCCGATCAGCTCTTGCTGGGAACTCAGTGGTGGCCGCGCTCCGCGGGCGCCTCGTTGCTCGGCTGGTGAGCCTTGGGCAGCAGCCCCTCGCCCCGCAGGACGCCGGGAAGCAGCACCAGGAACGAGATCACCAGCGCCAGACCCACCGGGATGAAGAGGATCAGCGCCAGGAAGTGCAGCGGGTTGACATGCGACGGATTGCTCCAGCCGTTCGGGACGTCGGCGGCGGCAGGGCCGGCGACGGCCGCCGTGACAGCAGCGGCGGCGGCACCGAGGGTCAGGGCGCGGCGGGCGAAGGAGTTGGTCACGGGTGCAAGCGTAATGGTTGCCGCGGCCTGTTATGAATGGGCCCCATGTTCGCGAACCACGTGCCACTTCTCGCGCCGTTCGCCAGTGGGGTGGACTGGCGCCACGTCGCCGACGTCGCCATCGGCAAGCCCCTGGCGATCCTCGGCCTGGTCGTCCTCGCCCTCGTCATCCGCTGGGCCCTGGGCAAGATCGTGGACCGGATCATCCGCCGCGCCGAGGACGGTGTGCTGCCCGACCGGTTCAGCAGCGGGGGCGCCGGCACCACGAACCGCCGGGTCCAGCGCGCCAAGACCATGGGCGACCTGCTCAAGAGCGTGATCAACGGCGTCCTCGTCGCCGTCTTCGGCACGATGATCCTCGGCGAACTGGGCGTCAACATCGCCCCGATCATCGCCAGCGCCGGCATCGTGGGCGTCGCGCTCGGCTTCGGCGCCCAGTCGCTGGTCAAGGACTTCCTGTCCGGCATCTTCATGATCTTCGAGGATCAGTACGGCGTGGGCGACGTGGTCGATGTCGGCGTCGCCTCCGGCACCATCGAGGCCGTCTCGCTGCGGGTGACCCGCCTGCGCGACCAGAGCGGCACCGTCTGGTACGTCCCCAACGGCACGATCCTGCGCGTGGGGAACATGAGCCAGAACTGGGCCCGGGCCGTGGTCGACGTGAGCATCGGGTACGGCGAGGACCTGGCACGCGTGCAGCGGGTCCTGCGCGAGGTGGCCCACGACCTGTGGCAGGACGAGGAGTTCAACCACGTCGTGATCGAGGAGCCCGAGGTGACCGGCGTGGAGACCATGACGCCGGACGCGATCACGGTGCGCGTGCTGATCAAGACGGCCCCGATGCGACAGTGGGCCGTGGCCCGCGAGCTGCGCCAGCGGATCAAGGCGCGCTTCGACCACGAGGGCATCGCGATGCCGTTCACCCAGCGGGTGCTGTTCCCGCCCCCGCCGTACGCGGGGACGGCCCCGGCGAACCCGCCGGAGCCGTCCCACAAGACGAGCGGCTGACCTGACTCAGGCGAGCGCGGCGTCGAGCGTGATCGTGGTGCCGGCGAGCGCCTGGCTGACCGGGCAGCCCTCCTTGGCGCCCTGGGCGAGCTGGACGAACGTGTCGTTGTCGATGCCGGGCACCTCGCCTCGGACGGTGAGCTTGATCCCGGTGATGCCCGTACCCGGGGTGAACTCCACGTCGGCCGAGGTGGTCAGCGTGGTCGCCGGGGTGTCGTTCTTGGCCAGCGCGTTGGAGAAGGCCATCGAGAAGCACGAGGAGTGCGCGGCGGCGATCAGCTCCTCCGGGCTGGTCTTGCCGTTCGCCTCCTCGGCGCGCGAGGGCCAGGAGACGTCGTAGGTGCCGAGCCCGGAGGACTCCAGCGTGACCTTGCCGGCGCCCTCGAACAGGGTGCCCGCCCAGACGGTGGTTGCAGTGCGAGTCGTAGCCATGCCCCCCATCCTTGCGTCCGCCCCCACCCGGCACAATGGCGGGGTGAGCTTCTACGACGAGATCGGTGGCGCCGAGACGATCCGCACGATCGTCTCCACGTTCTACGCCGGTGTCGCCGAGGACGAGGTGCTGCGCCCGCTCTATCCCGAGGAGGATCTCGGGCCCGCCGAGGAGCGGTTCTTCCACTTCCTGTGCCAGTACTGGGGCGGCCCGACGACCTACTCCGACCAGCGCGGGCACCCCCGGCTGCGCATGCGGCACGCCCCCTTCGCCGTCACCCACGAGGCGCGCGACCACTGGCTCCAGCACTTCCGCGCGGGCCTCGACGCCGCCCAGCTGACCCCGGAGCAGGACGCGGAGTTCTGGTCCTACGTGGTCCGAGCCGCGGACTTCATGGTCAACGCCTGAGCTCTGCTCCCTCGCGCGTGACCGCGTGACCGCGTGCTCGCGTGCGGTCCCTCGAAGCGGGTACAGCACTGGGGTGTCTGGGCGAAAGGACGACCCATGCGGGCAGTGGTGACCGGCGGTGCGGGGTTCTTGGGATCCCACCTGTGCGAGCGGCTCCTGGACGAGGGCTATGAGGTGGTGTGCATCGACAACTTCCTCACCGGCTCCGCGGAGAACCTCGCCCACCTGGTGGGCCGCGACGGCTTCTCGATCGTGCGCAGCGACGTCTCGGAGTACATCCACGTCACCGGGCCCGTCGACGCCGTCCTCCACTTCGCCTCCCCCGCCTCGCCGATCGACTACCTGAAGCTGCCCATCCACACCCTCAAGGTCGGCTCCATCGGCACCCTGCACGCGCTGGGGCTGGCGATGGAGAAGGGCGCACGCTTCCTGCTCGCCTCGACCTCGGAGTCGTACGGCGACCCCCTGGTCCACCCGCAACCCGAGAGCTACTGGGGCAACGTCAATCCGGTCGGCCCCCGTGGCGTGTACGACGAGGCCAAGCGCTTCGCCGAGGCCATGACGATGGCCTATCGCCGCACGCACGGGCTCGACACCGGCATCGTGCGGATCTTCAACACCTTCGGCCCCCGGATGCGACCCAACGACGGCCGCGCCATCCCCGCCTTCATCGGGCAGGCGCTCGCCGGTGAGCCGATCACCGTCGCCGGCGACGGCCGCCAGACGCGGTCGATCTGCTACGTCGACGACCTCATCGAGGGCATCTACCGGCTGCTCCGCTCGGACCAGACCGGTCCGGTCAACATCGGCAACCCGCACGAGATCGCGGTCCTCGACCTGGCCACCTGGATCAAGGAGCTCACCGGCAGCGCCTCGCCGGTCACGTTCATCCCGCGGCCCGAGGACGACCCGAAGGTGCGCCGACCCGACATCACCCTGGCCAGGAGCACGCTGGGCTGGGAGCCGCGGGTGCCCATCGAGGAGGGCCTGCGACGTACCATCGACTGGTTCGCGGCCCGGGCACGCACCGAGCTGTCGCACCAGGCCGGCTGACCGCCTCCTCCTCGGCCCCTCAGCCCACGTGGACGTGCGGCCGTCGCGCACGATCGGGCTCGGCTCGGCGCAGCACCTCGCGCGTGGTCGGCGCGACCTCGCCGACACCGAAGAACAGGAAGCGCACGAAGTTCAGCACCGGGCTGCCCTCGGTCCACTCGAAGTAGATGTGCGGGATGACCCCGCTGACCTCGCGCACGTGCAGCAGCAGCGCCGCGAGCGCGTTGGGCACCGTCGGTGACTCGAACCGCATCACCCGGCGCTCACCGTGCACCACCTCGCCGTGGACGCGCAGACGGTTCTCGAAGTCGGAGGGGTCGGTGACGGTCACCTCGACGAAGATGACGTCCTCGTCCGCCAGGTCGTTGTCCTCTGTCACCTGCCGGATCTTGTCGTTGTACTCCTTCGCGTCGAGGGCATCGGGCTCGTTGGCGACCATCCGGATCCGGCGACGGGCGCAGTCACGAACGAAGCGCTCCGCGGTGGCGTCGAGCTCGACGGAGGTGACACGGAGCTCGAAGACGCGACCCACCCGGGAGATGAACGACACCAGCACGATGGCACCGATGAAGCAGGCGCCGATCTTCACGCCATCGGGCCGCTCCACGACGTTGTTCACGGTGGTGTAGACGAAGACCGCGGAGACCACCGCGAAGCCCGCGGTCAGCCAGCGCTGCCCTGCGCGGCGCGCGGCAAGGGTCACGGCGACGGCCGCGGAGGTCATCAGCACCAGCACGCCGGTGGCGTAGGCGCCGCCCTGCGCGTCGACCCCGGCGTGGAAGCGCCACGTGATGAAGAACGCGACGGCGGTGATGATCAGGACCAGCGGACGGGTCGCGCCGGCCCACTCCGGCGACATGCCGTAGCGGGGCAGGTAGCGGGGGATCAGGTTGAGCATGCCGGCCATCGCCGACGCACCGGCGAACCACAGGATCAGGATCGTCGAGAGGTCGTAGATCGTGCCGAAGGTCCCGCCCAGGTACAGGTGGGCGAGGTAGGCCAGGGCACGACCGTTGGCCGGTCCGCCCGGCGCGAAGGCCTTCTCCGGGATCAGCAGCGTCGTGACCCAGCTGCTGGTCACCAGGAACACGCTCATGATGAGCGCGGCACTGGTCAGCAGCTTGCGCGTGTCTCGGATGCGGCCCGCCGGACGCTGCTCGTCGTCGCCGGGCTCGCCCTTGACCTGGGGCATCACCGCGACACCGGTCTCGAAGCCGGACATGCCGAGCGCCAGCTTCGGGAAGACCAGCAGCGCGACCCCCACCATGGCGAAGGCGTTGCCATGCTCGGTGAGCAGCTGGCTGCGCCAGTCGCCGAACACGTGCGGGTGTGCGATCACCTTCGCGATGCCCACTCCGATCACCACCGCGTTGAGGGCCAGGTAGACCGCGACCAGCCCGACCGCGATCCCGATCGCCTCGCCGAACCCGCGCAGGAACACCGCGCCGAGCAGGGCCAGCAGGATGAGCGTCACCAGCATCGGGTGGTGCCACGACTGCGGAACATGCGGGTTCTCCACCAGGTGAGCGGCTCCGTCGGCCGCGGAGAGCGTCATCGTGATGATGAAGTCGGTCGCCGCGAAGCCCAGGAGCACCAGCACGAACAGCTTGCCCTTCCAGAAGCTCAGCAGGCGCTCCAGCATCGCGATCGAGCCTTCGCCGTGCGGCGACTCGGCCGCGACCCTGCGGTAGACCGGCAGCGCCCCCGCGAGCGTGAGGGCGACCAGCACCAGGGTGGCGATCGGGGAGAGCAGGCCTGCCGCCAGCGCCGCGATGCCGGGCTGGTAGCCCAGCGTGGAGAAGTAGTCGACACCGGTGAGGCACATGACCTGCCACCAGCTGCGCTTCTTCTCCGCGGGCTCAGCGGCGGCGGCGTGGTGCAGGGTCAGAGAGGCAATGGACACACCTCAAAGCGTGCCGCGCGCAGGTGCCAGCGCCCGCATCCGCGGACCGCCCGCGGGCGTCAAAGATCCGTAAAGACGCCGGCACCAGCGTCAGAGAGACGTCAGGGGCCGCCCGCTGGCCCCGACGGCAGCCTTGACTGGAACCGTGGACATGCGACTTCGCGACATCATGGCGGCGCGGGCCGGAGGCGCGTTCGTCGTGCTCCTCACACTGGCCGCGGCCTGCACGGCCCTGCGGCCCGCGCCCGCCACGTGCCTGTTCATGTACGCCGGCGCCTGCGTTCTCTGCTCGGCATCGCTCACGGTGGCGCCGGCCCTCGCCGTCGGCTCGACAGGGTGGGCGTTCCTCACTGGCTTCGGCGTCAATGCCCTGGGGCAGCTGACCTTCGCCGTACCGGACCTGGTGCGGCTGGTGACGCTGTTGACCATCTGTCTGGCCGCATCGCTGGTCGCGGGCCCCAGGCCCGTGCGGGCACGTCAGCGGACCAGGGTGTAGCCGACGCCGCTCGTGGTGATGATGTAGCGCGGCTGACCGGGGTCGTCCTCGAGCTTGCGCCGCAGCTGCCCGACGTACACCCGCAGGTAGTGGGTCTCCTTCTCGTACGCCGGGCCCCACACCTCCTTCAGGATCACATCGCGCGGCACCAGGCGGTCGGCGTTGCGGGCCAGCAGCGCCAGGAACGCCCACTCGGTCGGGGTCAACGCGATCGGCTCCCCGCGCTTGTGGACCTGATGCCGATCGAAGTCGATCACCAGGTCACCGACCAGCAGCCGGTCACCGGCCTCGGCCGGACCCTGCACGCGGGCGACCTCGCGTCGCACCACATGGTCGAGGATCGTCGAGACCGCCACCGCCATCATCGCGAAGAGGATCAGAACGATGACGTCGGGCGCGTGCGCCACCCGCAGCGTGCCGACCGGCTCGGTGAACCAGTAGTTCAACACCAGGCCACTGGAGATGGCCGACAGTAGTGCCGGCCATCGGCCGGCCAGCAGCGCCAGGATGACGACCAGCGCGAGCAGCAGCGCGGCGACGACCTCCAGCAGACCGGTGCGGCCATGCAGCACCGCACCGATCCCGATGGGGACGGCGAGCGCGACCGGCCATGCCACTGGCCGCTGCAGCGATGCGGACACGGGGTCTCAGCCCAACTTCTCCAGCGCGACCCGCACCTCGGGCGACGGCTCGACCGCCCGGCCGGTCTCGGGGTCGAAGAAGACCATCACCACCCGACCGCGGGCGAGGACGACCGGCTCGGGGCCCGCCTCGTCGAGGATCTCGGACTCCACCGTCATCGAGGTGATGCCGACCCGGGCCACCCAGGTGTAGAGGTCGTACGGCTCGGGCCGAAGCAGCATCGGCGCCCGGTAGACCATGTCCGCCTGCGCGACCACCATCGTGGGGCGGGCACCGGTGCCGACGTGGGCCGCCGTCCGGCCGATGCTGGCGACCCGGCCCTCCTGCAGATACTCGAAGTACTTGACGTTGTTGACATGGCCGTAGACGTCGACGTCGGAGAAGCGGACCTTCACCGGATAGTGGCCCAGCTCGGTGTGCGGCCCCGGGCCGATGCGGAGTGGGGCCGAGGGCTCGGGCTCGAGATAGACCTCGAGCGCCGCCCGCTCGTCGGCGCTGAGGCGGCGGGGCGACTCGAGCTCGAAGACGTACGGCGTCAGCACTGTGCTGGCGCGCAGGTAGACCGACCGCTCGTCGCCCTCCTCGTGGTAGACCTCATAGGCCATCGTGAAGGTCGCAGCCTTGATCTCGGTGACCCAGACGTCGATCAGGACGGGCCGGTGGTCGAAGACCAGGGGCTCGAGATAGGTGACCCGGTGGGCGACGACGAGGACGCCCTCGGCCAGGTCGTCGGTGCGCGGACTGCGGGCGTGTACCCGCAGCATGTCGACGCGCGCCTCCTGCAGATAGTCGACGTAGACGACGTTGTTCACGTGGCCCAGCGGGTCGAGGTCGGCCCAGCGCATCGGGCATTCGTAGACGTGTCGCACAGACCGATCCTCCCAAACCGCTGCCGCCCGGCTGTCGCCGTACCCGCGGGATGGGCACTATGGTGCTGGAACACGTTCCCTACCCGCGAGTAACTGGAGGGCGCCATGCCTGAGGCCGTCATCGTTTCCGCCGCCCGCTCCCCCATCGGCCGGGCCAACAAGGGCTCCCTGAAGGACTTCCGCCCCGACGACCTCACCGCCGTCATCGCCAAGGCCGCACTGGACAAGGTCCCGCAGTTGGACCCCAACACGATCGACGACTTCCTGCTCGGCGTCGGCCTGCCTGGGGGCGAGTCCGGCAACAACATGGGTCGCAACATCCCCGTGCTGCTCGGATATGACAGCGTCCCCGGCACCACGATCACGCGCTACTGCTCCTCCTCGGTGCAGACCACGCGGATGGCGTTCCACGCGATCAAGGCCGGCGAGGGCCACGTCTACGTCTCGGCAGGCGTCGAGACGGTCTCCCGCTTCGCCAAGGGCACCTCCGACCACTGGCCCGACACCCGCAACCCGCTCTTCGACGACGCCACCGCCCGTACGAAGGCCACCGCCGAGGCCGGCAACGCCGCCGGTGCCTGGCACGACCCGCGCGAGGACGGCCGACTGCCGGACGTCTACATCGCCATGGGCCAGACCGCCGAGAACGTCGCGACCCTGCGCGGCCTGTCGCGCCGGGAACTGGACGAGTTCGCCGTGCGCTCGCAGAACCTGGCCGAGAAGGCGATCACCGACGGCTTCTGGGCGCGCGAGATCACCCCCGTCACCACGCCCGACGGCGCGGTCGTCTCGGCCGACGACGGCCCGCGCGCCGGCGTCACCTACGACGCGCTGGCCGGGCTGCAGCCGGTGTTCCGCGCCGACGGGGTGGTCACCGCCGGCAACTGCTGTGCGCTCAACGACGGTGCCGCGGCCGTGGTGATCATGTCCGACACCAAGGCCGCCGAGCTGGGCATCGAGCCGCTCGCGCGCATCGTCGCGACGGGTGTCTCCGGGCTCTCCCCCGAGATCATGGGTCTGGGCCCGGTCGAGGCGTCCAGGCGCGCGTTGGCCAACGCCGGGATGTCGATCGGCGACATCGATCTGGTCGAGATCAACGAGGCGTTCGCCGCCCAGGTGGTGCCCTCCTACCAGGATCTCGGCATCGACGTCGACCGACTCAACGTCAACGGGGGCGCGATCGCGGTCGGCCACCCGTTCGGCATGACCGGCGCGCGCCTGCAGAACACGATGCTCAACTCGCTGGAGTGGCACGACAAGACGACCGGCCTCATCACGATGTGCGTCGGCGGTGGGATGGGCATGGCGCTCATCCTCGAGCGTCTCTGAGCCTGCTTCGTCCCATCGCGTGCGCCTCGGGCGTGGGCTGGTCGGCGCGCCGGTGCGCTGCTGCCCCCACGCCCGAGGCGCTTCGCGTCTATTCTCAAAGGCGTGACGGAGGAGACTCGCTGGCTCGATGCCGCCCAGCAGCGATCCTGGCGCGGCCTCGTCATCGGCATGACGCTGCTGCAGGACCGGCTCGATGACGACCTGCGCCGCGAGTTCGACCTCTCGCTGGCCGAGTACGAGATCCTGGTGCGCCTCTCGGAGTCCCACCGCACGCTGCGGATGGCCCAGTTGGCCAGCGCCATGGGGCACTCACGCTCGCGGGTGACCCACACGATCGCCCGGATGGAGAAGGCCGGGCTCGTCGAGCGCCGCAACTCCACCGTCGACGGCCGTGGAGTCGACGCGGTCCTCACCGACAAGGGCATGGACCTGCTCGTCCGGGCTGCCCCCGTGCACGTCACCGGCGTACGGGAGAACCTCGTCGATATCGCCGACACCGACGACTTCGCCGCGCTGGGTCGGGTGATGAACGCCGTGACCGACCATCTCATCGCGGACAGGCCGGACATGGAGATCCGCTGAGCGGCCGATCAGCGCGGCACCCCGGCACCTGACCCTCTCGTTCTTGCTGCGGGCGTGTCGACGCCGCGAGAAGGGTCAGGTACGCCGGGCTCAGTCGCGGGTCAGGCGGCGGTGCGTGACGCGGTGCGGGCGGGCGGCCTCGACGCCGAGGCGCTCGATCTTGTTCTCCTCATAGGAGGCGAAGTTGCCCTCGAACCAGAACCACTTGCCCTCGTCCTCGTCATCGCCCTCCCACGCCAGGATGTGGGTGGCGATGCGGTCGAGGAACCACCGGTCGTGCGACGTCACGACGGCGCAGCCGGGGAAGTCGAGCAGCGCGTCCTCGAGGGACGACAGCGTCTCGACATCGAGGTCGTTGGTCGGCTCGTCGAGCAGCAGCAGGTTGCCGCCCTGCTTGAGGGTCAGGGCGAGGTTGAGGCGGTTGCGCTCACCGCCGGAGAGTACGCCGGCCTTCTTCTGCTGGTCGGGCCCCTTGAACCCGAACGAGGCGACATAGGCGCGGCTGTTCATCTCGAAGTTCGCGACCTTGATGAAGTCGAGACCGTCGGAGACGACCTCCCAGACGTTCTTGTTCGGGTCGATGCCACCGCGGCTCTGGTCGACGTAGGAGATCTTCACCGTCTGGCCGACCTTGAGCTCGCCGGACTCCGGGGTCTCGCCGCCGGTGATCATCCGGAACAGCGTGGTCTTGCCGACGCCGTTGGGACCGACCACGCCGACGATGCCCGCGCGCGGGAGGGTGAAGGAGATGTCGTTCCACAGCGTGCGCCCGTCGAACGCCTTCGTCAGGTGCTCGGCCTCGAGCACCACATCGCCCAGCCGCGGGCCCGGCGGGATGTTGATGTCGGCTGTGTCGATCTTGCGGGCCTTGTCGGCCTCGGCGGCCAGTTCCTCATACCGAGCCAGACGCGACTTCGACTTCGTCTGGCGAGCCTTGGCGTTGGAGCGCACCCACTCCAGCTCCTTCTCGAGCATCTTGGCGCGCTTGACGTCCTTCTGCCCCTCGATCTTGAGGCGCTCCTTCTTCGTCTCCAGATAGGTGGAGTAGTTGCCTTCATAGCCGTGGATGGCGCCGCGGTCGACCTCGGCGATCCACTCGGCGACGTTGTCGAGGAAGTAGCGGTCGTGGGTCACGGCCAGGACGGCGCCCGGGTAGCTCTTGAGATGCCCCTCGAGCCACTGCACGGACTCGGCGTCGAGGTGGTTGGTCGGCTCGTCGAGCAGCAACAGGTCGGGCTGCTGGAGGAGCAGCTTGCACAGGGCGACGCGGCGGCGCTCACCACCGGAGAGGTTGTCGACCAGGGCGTCCGGCGGGGGGCAGCGCAGCGCGTCCATCGCCTGCTCCAGTCGCGAGTCGACGTCCCACGCGTTCGCGTTGTCCAGGTAGGTCTGCAGGTCGCCGGTCTCGGCCATCAGGGCGTCGTAGTCGGCGTCGGGCTCGCCCATCTCGGCGTAGGCCTCCTCGAGCCGCTTCATCTTGCCCTTGATGTCGGCGACGGCCTCCTCGACGTTCTCCAGGACGGTCCTGCCCTCGGTGAGCGGCGGCTCCTGCTGGAGCATCCCGACGGTGGAGTCGGGGTCGCGGATGACGTCCCCGTTGTTCGGCTGGTCAAGGCCGGCCATGAGCTTGAGCAGCGAGGACTTGCCCATGCCGTTCGGGCCGACGACACCGATCTTGGCGCCATGCAGGAAGGACAGGGTGACGTTGTCGAGGACGACCTTGTCGCCGTGCGCCTTGCGCACGTTGCGCAGGGAGAGGATGTATTCAGCCACGAGGCGCAAGCCTAGTGGCGCAACCAACCCGATCCGTGATCGGGGCCGCGGCCCGAAGCCCCGATCACAGACGCTCCTCGGCCGTCCCCAGCCGTCTCAGGCGGCCCCGGCGAGGTCGCGCTCACCGAGGTTGATGTTCCAGTCGGCGGCGCTGGCGCCGTCCGACGGCGGGACGGTGTCGTCCACGGGCGCGGCGGCCTGCGCCTCGGCCCCGGGGGCGTCCTCGCGCAGCACGCGCTGGAACTGGGTGATCCCGCGGTGGAGGTCGTGCCCGACCGCTGTCGCCTCGATCTCGTAGGACACCACCTCTTGGTGGCTGCTGTTGACCCAGGTCCGAGCGGTCAGCCGCCCCGACACCACGACCGGGTCACCCTTGTGCAGGGAGGTGGCGACGTTCTGGCCCAGCGCACGCCAGGCGCTCACCGAGTACCACTGGGTCTCGCCGTCGTGCCACTGCCCCGTCGACCGCTCGAGGCGTCGCGGCGTCACGCCGAGGCGGAAGTTGGCGACCCAGTGCTCGCCGGCCTTGCGCAGGACGGGGTTGCCACCGAGGTAGCCCTGGACGGTGATGAAGGACTCGTTCATGTTCTCTCTCCTCGTTCTCCGGTAGCGCGGTTGCTACCGGAACGAGGCTCGCCGCCACGACCGACAGGACCCGGATCTTCGAGCCGAGGCTGTGGAGATCCGGGTCCCGAACGGTGCCTGTGGACGAAAGGCGCCGGTTCGCGAGCTCGCCGCGCAGGCTCGCGACCGGCGAACGGTCAGGCCAGGCCGTTGTCCTTGAGCCACTGCGCCGCGACGTCGGCCGCCTTCGGCTTGTCCGGGCCGTTGAACTTCGCGTTGAGGTCCAGCAGCGCCTGGGTGGTCAGCTTGGCGGAGACCGCGTTCAGCACCTCGTCGACCTGCGGGCTGTCGTGGTCCTTGCGTAGCAGCGGCACGACGTTCTGAGCCGCGATGAGGTGCTGCGGGTCCTCGAGCGTGACCAGGTGGTTCTGCGTGATGGAGGGCGTGGTGGAGTAGATGTCGGCGACGTCGACCTTCCCCGAGGTGAGCGCCTTGAGGGTCGCGGGCCCGCCACCGTCGCTGATCGCGGTGAACTTGATGCCGGTGATGCCGTAGACCTTCTCCAGGCCCGGGATCCCGTAGGACCGCGTCTTGAACTCGGGATTGGCGGCCAGCGAGAGGCCCTTGATGCCCTTGAGGTCGGCGATGGAGTGCACGTTGTTCTTGGCCGCGAACGCTGCGGTCACGTTGAGCGAGTCCTTGTCCTCGGCCGAGGACGGCGTGAGGATCGTCAGCGAGTCGGGCAGCGCCGCCTTCAGGGCGGCGGTGACCGCGTCGGGGGCGGTCGCGGTCGCCTTCGGGTCCAGGAAGGTCAGCAGGTTGCCGGTGTACTCGGGGAACAGCGAGATCGAGCCGTCCTTGAGCGCGCCGATATAGGCCTCGCGCTGGCCGATGTCGAGGTGCGTGGAGGCGTCGATGCCCTTGGCCTTGAGTGCGCCGGCGTAGATCTCGGCGAGGATCTCGCTCTCCCCGAACGAGGCGGAGCCGACCACGATCGGCGACCCGGCACCGCCGGACGAGGAGGACGCCCCGGAGGTGTCTTTGCCGGAGGCGATGTTCGTCGGGTCGCTGCCGCAGGCGGCGAGGGTCAACGTGAGGCCCACGGCAGCGGCGGTGGCGAGCAGGCGGGTGAGCTTCATGGATTCTTCCTTCTCATCGGTGGGTGGAGAGTGAGCGTTGGGCGACGGCGAACGCGCCGTCGAGGATGAGGGCCAGTACGACGACCACCGTCGCACCCGCCAGCGTCTGCGGGTAGTCCCTGACGGCGATGCCGTCGATGAGATAGCGCCCCAGTCCGCCGAGCCCGATGTACGCAGCGATGGTCGCCGTCGCGACGACCTGCAGCACCGCGGAGCGCAGTCCGCCGAGGATCAGCGGCAGCGCGAGCGGGATCTCGACCCGGCCCAGCACCTGCCACTCGGTCATGCCGACGGCGCGAGCCGCATCGATCGTGGCGCGGTCGACCGACTCGAGGCCGGCGTACGCGCCCGCGAGCAGCGGCGGGATCGCCAGCACCACGAGCGCGATCGTCGGCGGCCCGAGGCCGATGCCGCGCCAGAGCACCACCAGCGTGAGCAGCCCCAGGGTGGGCAGCGCCCGGAGGGCGCCGGTGAGCCCGACGGCGAGACCCCGCAGCCGGCCCGTGTGGCCGATCCACAGGCCGAGCGGCAGGGCGATGGCCGAGGCGATCGCCACCGTGAGCGCGGTGTAGCCCAGATGCTGGGCGATCCGGTGCGGGAAGCCGTCGTCGCCGTGCCAGTGCGCACCGTCCACGAGCCAGTGCGCGGCGGCGGAATAGATGCTCATCGGGTGCTCCTGACCCGCAGCCACGGCATCGCCACCCGGCCGATCAGCACCCACAGCATGTCCAGGATCAAGGCGAGGAGGACCACGCACAGGATGCCGACGACGATCTCGGTGGTGAAGTAGCGCTGGAAGCCGTCGGTGAAGAGTGAGCCGAGGTTCGACACGCCGACGAGCGGCGCGATCGTGGCCAGGCTGACCGTGCTCACCGATACCACGCGGACGCCCGCGAGCAGCACCGGCCCGGCGAGCGGGAGCTCGACCTGGAGGACCCGTTGCCAGGCGGAGTAGCCGCTGGCGCGGGCGGCGTCGACGACCGCATCGGAGACGCTGGCGAACCCGTCGGCAGCTGAGCGGACCATCACCGCCACGGCGTACAGCGTGAGCACGATGGCGACGTTCGTCGGATCGAGGAAGGAGGTGCCGAGCACCCCCGGCACGATGACCAGGAGCGGCAGCGACGGGATCGTGTAGACGACGCCGGCCAGGGCGACCACCGATCCGCCGCCGAGTCGCCAGTGCCGGCCGACGTACCCGATGGGAACGGCGAGCGCGAAGCCGATGACCACGGGGAGGACCGAGAGCCACACGTGGCGCCAGGCCAGCCCCCGGATGTAGGAGAGGTTGTCCAGGAACCAGGTCACGCCAGGACGCCTGCCGGCCGGCCGTCGGCGTCGAGGACCACACGTCGCCCGGCGATCTCCTCCACGCGCAGGGTACGCCGGCCCCGGTCCAGGCCCACGAAGCTGCTGACGAACTCGTTCGCCGGGGCGGCCAGGATCTCCGCCGGTGTGCCGACCTGGGCGACCTCGCCGCCCTGTTGCAGGATCACGACCTGGTCGCCGAGGAGGAACGCCTCCTCGACGTCGTGGGTGACGAAGACGATCGTCTTCCCGAGCTCACGCTGCAGGCGCAGCAGCTCGTTCTGCAGGTCGACGCGGACGATCGGGTCGACCGCGCCGAACGGCTCGTCCATGAGCAGGATGTTGGGATCAGCAACGAGCCCGCGGGCGACACCGACGCGCTGTTGCTGGCCGCCGGAGAGCTGAGCCGGGTAACGGTCGGCGAGTGCAAGGTCGAGGCCGACGGTCTCCAACGCCGCCATGGCGCGGACCCGTGCGTCACGCCGCCCGACGCCGGTCAGCCGCAGCGGCGTGGCCACGTTGTCCACGACCTTGCGGTGCGGCAGCAGGCCCGAGTGCTGCATGACGTACCCGATCGATCGGCGCAGCTCCACCGGGTTGCGGGTGGCGACATCCACGTCGTCGATCAGGACCGCACCGGAGGTCGGGTCGACCATCCGGTTGACCATCCGCAGCAGCGTCGTCTTGCCGCAGCCGGAGGAGCCGACGAGGACGGTGGTGGTGCGGGAGGGCAGCACGAGGCTGAAGTCGCGGACCGCGGGGGCCCCGTCGCCGAAGGTCTTCGCGACGGACCGGTACTCGATCATGGATTCATCATGACGCCCAGACGGCCGCAGCGGCAGGCGCCCCACCGTCCGGGACGACCTCTTCCACCGCCGTCGCGCCTGGTACGACGGGCAGCCCGGCCGCGGCCCACGCCCTGATCCCGCCCTCGACGTCGGCCGCGGGCACCCCGAGCGACGCGAGTGAGGCAGCGGCGAGGGAGGAGGTGTAGCCCTCGGTGCACAGCACGATCCAGCGCTGGCCCTTGCGGGCCTGCGGCAGCCGGGCGTCGGAGGCGGGATGCAGTCGCCACTCCAGGTGGTTGCGCTCGACGATCACCGAGCCGGGCACCTCGCCGTCGCTCTGCCGCTGCCATCCCGGTCGGATGTCGACGATGAGGGCGCCCTCGGCCACGGCGGTCGCCGCCTCGTGCGGCGTGAGGCGGGTGATGCCGGCGCGGGCGACGGCGAGCAGCTCCTCGACACTGCGGTAGCTCGGGGCCTCGATCTCCGGATCGTCGGTCCAGCTCGAGGCCAGCCGCTCGAGACGGGTGCCGGCCACGTCGTAGAAGTTCATCAGCCGCAGCGGCGGGGAGTAGGCGTGCACGCTCACGGCCACGGGTCCCCGGGTGTTGCGCACGTCGTGGACATAGCGCTCGTCGAAGGTGACCGTCTCCCCCGCAGGCCGATCGAGGTCGCGCAGGGCCCCTGCGTCCGTCGAGCCGGTCCACACCGACTCGGTGAGCGTGCCCTCGACGACGGTGAACGCACCGGCGGAGCCACCGTGGTCGTGCAGCTCGGTCCCTTGGGCGGTGGTCCAGCTGATCAGCCAGACGTCCACGGCCTCGTCGCAATGCAGCCGCACGTGCCAGCGCTCGTCCGCGTCGCTGCGGACCTCGTGGCGGCCCTCGCGAACCTCGTCGGCATAGCGCTGGGTGAGGGCGGCGAGCTCGTCACGGCTCAGGCCCGGACGGGACGCTCGCGCGATGGGGACGGCAGACATGCCGCCGAGCATATCTCTAGTTACTCACTAGACAAAGTACGACGTCCAGCCGGGTGCCAGCCTCAGCGCAGCGCCCGACCCAGCCCGTCCCGGAACCGCGTGTACGCCGCCAGCTCCTCCTGCACCGGTGCGACCACGAGCTCGTGCGACACCCCCGTCACGGCACCGCGCAGCCGCTTGCCCGCGGCGGCCGCCCGGGCCCGCGCCGTACCGGCGACCAGGATGCGGCACACCAGGGCGAGCAGGATGCCGAGCACGACGGCGCCCACCAGGATGGCCAGGGGCAACGCGATGCCGGCGACCTTGGGGGTCTTGTCGTCCGACAACGTGCCCGACACCGCCAGCAGCACTGTCCACGCCAGGCCACCGAGGGCGGCGACGATCAGCAGCCACTGCAGCACCCGCACCAGCCCGGCCCAGACCGGGAGTCGCGAGGCTCCGAGGTCGACCTCCCCGAGCGCGGCGTCGATCCGGTCGTTGAGGTCGCCGATCTTGGAGACCGAGGCGCGCCGGATGGACTCGCGCCACGGGTCACCGAGGCCGGAGCCGGTCTCGTCGGCCAGGGCGCGCACCTCGCTGTCGACGCGCGCACGCTGCACCGACGTGGCCGAGGGCAGGGACGTCCGGGCCTTGCCGGTGAGCACCTTGCCCTCCGTCCCGAGGTCGAGATGGAGTCGCTTGAGCGGGTCCGGCTTGAGCGCCGAGACCCAGGAGACGAGCGGCCAGCCGGTGGCGCGGCCCGCGCGCAGTGCGGTCGAGCGGTGCACCGCGTCCACGACGGTCGGCACACCGGCCGCCTCCGCGATCGCTGCGTCGAGCGCGGCGATCCGCTCCGCCGAGAGCTTCTTCGGCGCGGCGTCACCCGACACCTCGCGCATCTGCTCGGCCAGCGTCCGCACGTCCGCCAGGATCCTGCCCTTGGTGGCCTTCTTGTCCGCCACCCGCTTGGCGATCTCGGCCCGCAGCTCCGGGATGCCCCACCCGTTGCGCGCCGACACCGCGATGACCGGCACCTTCTGCAGGCCGTCGTTGTCGAGCAACCGCCGGACGTCGTCGAGCATCGACTGGCGTCGCTCCTCGGGCACCCGGTCGATGTGGTTGAGCACCACGACCATGACCTCGTCGTGGGTCTTGAGCGGCTCGAGATAGCGGTCGTGGATGGCGGCGTCGGCGTACTTCTGCGGGTCCAGGACCCAGATCAGCATGTCCGCCAGCGACACCAGCCGGTCCACCTCGAGGTGGTGGGCCACCTCGGTCGAGTCGTGGTCGGGCAGGTCCAGCAGCACCACGCCGTCGAGCTCGTTGCTCTCCCGGCGGGTGTCGAGCATCGAGTCACGGGTGGTCTGGTGGCGATCGGGGATCCCGAGCCACTCCAGCAGCTCGCGAGCGCCGGCCGAGCCCCACACGCAGGCGGTCGCCCAGGAGGTCGTGGGGCGGCGTACGCCGACCGCCGACAGCTCCAGGCCGGTCAGGGCGTTGAAGGTGGAGGACTTCCCCGAGCCGGTCGCGCCGGCGATGCCGACGACCGTGTGCTCCGAGGACAGCTTCATCCGGCCGCCGGCGCGGTCGGCGAGGCCCTGCGCCTCGTCCACGAGGCCGTCCTCGAGCCGTCCCCGCGCCGCCTCGGCCGCGGCGGCGAGGCCCTCGAGCCGGTCGCCGACCTCGGGCCCCAACGTCTGCAGGTGCTCGGCTCCTCGGAGCGACGACGACATGCTTCCCCTTCAGCGGTCGGTAGGAACGGGCCAAGAGTAGGCCACCGGAGGCGGTGGCCCTCAGTCGAGCGGGTAGCGCTGCGCGGCGTACCGGACGTCGTCGACGCGGCGTGCCGCCGCCCGCAGCCGGTCGGGCGCCTCCGCGTCCACGGCGAGTACGTCGAGGACCGCGGTGTAGCGCGCCTCCTCCTCGGCGAGCAAGGCGTTGACCCGCTGCTCGAGTGCCTTGCGGGCCCGGGCGGCGAGGTCACGCACGGCCTGGTCGCCGAAGACCGCCTCGAGCAGCTTCTGGCCGACCACCGCTGTGCCGCCGGCGATGCCGACCTCGGCGCCCGTCAGCCCGGCGGTGTTGGCGAAGACCACCACCATCAGTGCGACGCCGAGCCCGTTGACGCCGTAGGCGAGGAACCGGGCGGTCGACTTCTTGTCGGCACCCTCGTGGCGCACCATCTCCAGCACGTCCTGCTGCCAGTCCCGCACCGCCCGTTCGGCCTTGCTGCGCAGCGCGCGGCTCGCCCGACCCAGATCGCCGGGGGCGTCGGTGAGGAGCCCGCGGCCGGCCTCGGTCTGCTGCCAGGCCGCCTCGGCCCGCTCAGCGGCCGCCTCGGCCTGCTCGAGGATGAGCAGCTCCAGACCCGACTCCACCGCGACACTGACCCGCTCGGCCTGGTGCGGCTTGCCCTTGACGGCGCTCACCACCCGGTCGCGCAGCTTCCCGACCCGGTTCTCCAGCGACTTGAGCAGCTCGCCGGTGCCGACGAACTCCTGCCAGCGGGCCAGCACCTCGCCGCGCAGCAGCGTGCCGTCCGCGGTGGCATCCATGATCGCCCGGCGGGCTGCGGCGTACGCCGACTCGGCGTCGGTCCGCAGCCGGGCCAGGGCCTCGGCCTGCCCGGCGGCCGCGTCGGCGATGGGGAAGACGTTGAAGGTCAGCGCGCGGACCGCGCCGTCGAGGGTCTGGGTGACCACCGACTGGCGGGCGGAGGCGTCGTCGGCCAGCATGTCGAGCCAGCCGCGCACCTCGGCGACGTTCTCGGCGGGCAGGAGGCCGTCCGGGCTGACCCGTGCCTCGTGCACGATGAACAGCGGGGAGTCCTTGAGCCCGCGGGCGGCCAGCATCCGCGCGAGGTGGGTGGCCACCGTCTGCACGGCATCGGCGGGGGTCCGGTCGAGGATCACCGCGACGGCGGTCGAGCGCTCGGCAGCGGCCTTGAGGAACTCCCACGGCACCTGGTCGGCGTAGCGCGCCGCGGAGGTCACGAAGAGCCACAGGTCGGCGGCGGCGAGGAGCTGGGCGGCCAGGAGGCGGTTCTGCTCCTCCACCGAGTCCACGTCGGGAGCGTCCAGGATCGCCAGACCGGCCGGCACCGTGTCCGAGGCGACCAGCTGGAGCGCCTTCGGGTCGTCAGTGGCGTGCTGGACACGCTCCAGCTCGGGAAGCAGCCGGTCCTGGCCGAACCAGTGGCCGTCGGCGGGGTTGTGCACCAGGACGGGCGAGCGGGTGGTCGGCCGCAGCAGGCCCGGGGTCGTGACGCGCTTGCCGACCAGCGAGTTGACCAGCGTCGACTTGCCGGCGCCCGTGGAGCCGCCCACGACGGCCAGCAGCGGTGCGTCGATGGTCATCATCCGCGGGATGACGTAGTCCTCGAGCTGGTCGACGAGCTCGCGCTGCGAGGTGCGCTGCGCCTCGATGCCGGGCAGGTCGAGCGGAAGCGCGATGTCGTGGAGCGCCTGGTGAAGCCGCACCAGCTCGGTCACCATCCGGGTCTCGGATGCGCCATCGGGCTTCATCTCGTGGGTACCACCTGTCCAGGGAAGGCGATCCGAGGACGGACCGCACCGATTCTCGCGACGTACTCCTGCCCGCGGGCGGCGAAGTTGGGCGGCGGCGTGCCGCGCAGGAACCGCGAGTGCAAGAAGCCCAGTTCGATCGCCGCCTGCTGATACTCGCGCATCGCCTGCTCCCCCGCTGGGCCGCCCCAGTGGCGGGCGTAGGCGCGAGCGGTGCGGCGCGCCTGCAGGTCGACCACCCAGCCGATGTCGGTGGCCGGCAGCAGCCCTCGCCGGGCGGCGTCGCCCAGCGCCAGCGCCAGCATCCTGCGCTCGGAGCGGCGGGCCCAGATGGCGACCGCGACGATGCCGGCGACGGCCGGGAGCATGAGCACGACGTAGACCACCGCGACGCTGCCGAAGCCGTAGATCGTCGAGGAGTTCCAGATGGCGTGGGCCAGCACGGCCAGGCAGTACCCACCCAGCGGCGCCAGCCACCGGATCACGACCGAGCGTGAGCCGACCGCGATGCCGACGCCGATGCCGGTGAAGGCGGTGAACATCGGATGCGCGAACGGGCTGAACAGGCAGCGCACCACGAACGTGCCCGCCAGGCCACGGACTCCGCCGGGGCCGATGCCGTCGGTGCCGTTGTACGCCGCAGCCAGGTAGAGGATGTTCTCGGTGAACGCGAACCCGATGCCGACCATGCCGGCGTACACGATCCCGTCGAGGACGCCGTCGAGCTCGTCGCGGCGCCACCACAGCAGCATCAGCAGGAAGAAGCCCTTGCAGGCCTCCTCGACCACGGGTGCGAGGACAGCGATCGAGGTGTTGCTGCGCATCCCGCTGGCCAGGCCACCGATGCCCTCCAGCACCAGCGCGACGAAGCAGGCCACGAACGCGCCCCACAACAGCCCGAGCGCGAGCAGCAGCCGAGGCTCGGGCTCGTAGCGGTCCAGCCACAGGTAGAGCAGCACGAGCGGAACGACCGGGACGCTCGCCAGCACCACCGCGAGCACCGTGTGGGCCGGCGCGCCCGAGGCGGCCACGAGGATCAGCACGGGGACCGATGCCAGCGCCACCAGCACGCTCACCACGATCGTGAACGCGCGGTTGCGCGGCGCGCGGTATCCGGCAGTCACCCCCATGGGCGGCAGCCTATCGGTGCAGGTCACCGGCACCCTCTTCGCCGGTCCGCGGCGCAGGCGTGGCGGCGGAGGCGCGGGCGTAGCATGCGAACCATGAGCGACCAGACGGTGACCCCGGAGGAGAGCCCCCAGCCGCAGGAAGCGCCGGCCACGACCCGGGCCGACGCCGAGGACGGCACCCGACCCCACGACGCCAAGGTGCCCGAAGCCTGGCGGAACTTCATGATGCAGGGCTGGGGTGAGCGGCGCCTCGACCTGCCGCCGCACCCGGTCGCGCCGTACGCCGCGGCCCGGCGCAGCCGGCTCGCCGAGGCGTTCGCCGGTGAGAGGCTGGTGATCCCGTCCGGCACCTACAAGGTGCGCGCCAACGACACCGACTACCGGTTCCGACCCGACACCGCCCACACCTACTTCACCGGCAACCAGACCTCCGACGCCGTGCTCGTCATCGAGCCCGACGGCTCCGCCGCGCTCTACGCCCGGCCCAGCGCCGGCAGCGACAGCGAGGAGTTCTTCCGCAACTCCACCTACGGCGAACTGTGGGTGGGTCGCCGACCCTCCCTGGGCGAGCTGTCGGAGTCGCTCGGCCTCGAGGTGCGCCACCTCGACGGGCTGCCCGAGGCGCTGGCCGGCTCGACCAAGACCCGGGTGCTGCGCGGCGTCTCGGCGTACGTCGACGGGCTGGTGGGCGCCGACGAGGGCCGCGACAGCGAGCTCGCCCGGGTCGCCAGCGAGCTGCGCCTGACCAAGGACGCGTGGGAGATCGCCGAACTCCAGGAGGCGTGCGACATCACCGCGCTGGGCTTCGAGGACTGCGTCGCGGAGTGGGCCGACGCCCAGAAGTACGGCGAGCGCTGGATCGAGGGCACGTTCTTCCGCCGGGCCCGCGCCATGGGCAACGACCTGGGCTACGACTCGATCGTCGGCGGTGGCGCGCACGCGACGACGCTGCACTGGATCGAGAACACCGGCGCGATCCGTCCCGGCGAGCTGGTGCTGCTCGACATGGGCGTGGAGGGCCGCAACCTCTACACCGCCGACATCACCCGCACGCTGCCGATCAGTGGCACCTACACCCGGCTGCAGCGCGACCTCTACACCCTCGTGCTCGACGCCCAGCAGGCCGGCATCGACGCCGTCCGGCCCGGTGCCGGGTTCCGCGACCCGCACCACGCCGCGATGCGCGTCCTCGCCCACGGCCTCGACGACCTCGGGCTGCTGCCGGTCTCGGTCGAGGAGGCGCTCGAGGAGGACAACCGCACCTACGCCCGTTGGACGCTGCACGGCACGTCCCACATGCTCGGTCTCGACGTGCACGACTGCGCCCAGGCCGGCGAGGCGGCGTACGGCAAGGACTCCACGCTGGAGGAGGGCTACGTCCTCACGGTCGAGCCGGGCCTGTACTTCCAGGACAACGACCTGCTCGTCCCCGAGGAGCTGCGCGGCATCGGCATCCGGATCGAGGACGACATCCTCGTCACCGCCGACGGCGCACGGAACCTCTCCGACAAGCTGCCGCGCACGCCTGAGGACGTCGAGGCGTGGATGGGGCAGCGCCTCTGACCGGCCTGTCCTAAAGGCTGGTCCAGGTGATCGCGGGCAGACCCGTCTGAGCGGCGATCACGTTCCAGGCATCGGCGGCCGCCTGCTTGGGCGCGTGCGAGGCGGCACTCAGCTGAACCGCCTGCGCGCGCAGGGCCTTCCCGCCACGGCAGCTGCTTCCGACGCGATGCCGGGCCTGGCCCCAGGCGACGTACGCATCGTCGGCATCGGCGGCCGCCCGGAGCGCCTGGCTCAGGCTCGCCACCGCCTCTCCGCCGCCGGGCAGCAGGCCGATCTGGAGACCTGCCGCCTTCGTCACCAGGCGCTGGCGCGAGGCGGCCGCGGACTGGAAGGCGCGGATCGCCCGCGGCAGGTGCCGGCATCCCTGCAGCTGCGACGCCGCGACGGCGATCGCCTTCTTGTCCGCAGCGGAGTGGGTGAGCAGGTCGTGCAGCGCACGCGCCTGCGCGAGCGCCGCAGGGCTCACCGAGGGACTGGCGGTCCCCGACGGACCGGTGGCGCCGTCACCGGGGTCTCCGTCCGTGGCGCCGGCCGTGGGACCGCCGCCAGTGGGAGGCTGCGCGCTGACCGAGCCGGTCGTGTGTCCCGCCGTCGCCGTACCGAGGGCGTAGGCGCCCGTCACGACGGCGAGGGCGGCCACGACCGCTACCACCCACCCTGCAGCGCGCCGACGGCCCGATCGCACCGGTCGGCCCGCGCGGGGTGCCGGAAGGGGGGCCGCCCCGGCTGCTGGGCCGGTCGCCGGGCCGGCGCTGGCCTCGGCCGGGACGCCACAGGCGGTGCAGAACAGGTCGCCCGGGCGCAGCTCGTGGCCACAGGCGGTGCAGTAGAGCGGGTCCACGACCCGAACCCTAGGCGAGATGCAGCTCGAGACCGCGCTCCGCCAGGCCGGTGAGCATGACCGAGGCCGGCACCGGTACGCCGAGCAGGTAGCCCTGCGCCGCGTCGGCCCCGAGCGAGCGCACGGCTGCCAGCTGCTCGTGGGTCTCGATGCCCTCCGCGACGCTCTCGGTGCCGAGCGAGGTCAGCATCCGGACGAGGTGGCCGAGCACCAGTCGCTGCCGCTCCCCCGACACCTCGACGAGCTGGCGATCCAGCTTGACCACGTCCCAGTGGCGGCGGTGGAGGAACGCCATCCGGGCGGAGCCGGCGCCGTAGTCGTCGATCGCGAGGGCCAGCCCGCCGTCGGTGAGGGCATGGGCGGCCGCCTCGTGACGCGGGAGCCAGCTGTCGCCCCCGCGCTCGGTGATCTCCACGGTCACCTTCACCTCCGCGGGCCACTGCAGTGCCGACAGCCAGCCGAGCAGCGGCGTGTCCTCGCACAGCTGGTCCAGCTCGAGGTTGAGGTGGATGGTGAGCGGCCCCTCGACCAGCTCGCGGGCGAGCGTCATCGTGCGCCAGGCGTCCTCCACCACAGCACGGGTGACCTCGTCGAGGAGGCCGTGCATGAGCGCGGAGTCGACCAGGGTCACCGGAGCGACCACCCCGACGAGCGGGTGCTCGGCCCGCACCAGCGCCTCCCAGCCGATGATCCGACCCGCCCCCAGGTCGAGGATCGGTTGGTACGCCGTGGTCACGGCGCCCTCGGCGAGCAGGTGCACGAGGAGGTCACGGGAGAGCCGCGCCTCCGTGCCCGCGCCACCACTGCCGGGGGCGGCAGCGCTCGCCACGCCGCTCTGACGGCGGTCGGCGCGCAGGCGGCGTGGGCCGGACGCACGGCGCTCGATGGGCGACGTCGGGAACGGCAGCACCACGGGTTGCTCGATCGGCGCGTCGGGGTCCGGTGTCACGTCCGCACCTTCGGCGCCGGCACGACTCACCTGAGCCGGAACCCCCGATCGCTGACAGGGCCCGTCTGGTCCACAATGGTGCGCGCCAGCCCCCGTAGCTCAGCTGGATAGAGCAGCGGCCTTCTAATCCGCCGGTCACAGGTTCGAATCCTGTCGGGGGCGCTGTCCGCCATCGCACCTGGGCGCGCTCCCACAGCCGCCGACGACCCGAGCGCCCGAGCCCGGGCACCGTTCGTAGCGGTCGCCATTTGTGCAGGTCAGCGCGCATTTCTTCGGCAGGGGACGGGCGACATATGATCCGGCCGTGACCCCACCCCACCCGACCGTCCTGGCCTACTTCGCCGACGACCCGACGCGGGTCTACCAGCTGCTCCAGTGGCTGCCGGTGCTGGAGCTGCTGGACGAGAGCGAGCGGGTGGGGATCGTGCTGCGTGAGCCGGACACGGCCCAGATCGTGCGCGCTCGAACGGCCCTGCCGGTCTACCTCGTCCCGGAGTTCGCCGAGCTGCAGGAGCTGTACGCCGACCTCGACGCCAAGGTCGTCCTCTACTGCAACAACGGCGCCCGCAACTTCAACTCGCTGCTCAACACCCGGATGTTCCACGTCCACATCAACCATGGCGAGAGCGACAAGCAGTCGATGGTCAGCAACAACGCCAAGGCCTACGACCGGGTCTTCGTGGCCGGCGAGGCGGCGGTGCAGCGCCACCGCGCGGGCTTGATGGAGCTCGACGAGACGAAGCTGGTGCGCATCGGCCGGCCCCAGCTCGACCTGCGTCCCGAGCCGATCCTCGCCGCCAGCGAGCGACGTACCGTGCTGTACGCCCCGACGTGGGAGGGCGACGCCGACTACAACTGCTACACCTCGGTCGACATGTTCGGCCCCGAGATCGTGCGCTCGCTGCTCGCGATCCCCGGCGTGCGGGTCGTCTACAAGCCGCACCCGAAGGTCACGACCAGCGAGGTCCCCGAGATCGCGGCAGGGCACCACGCGATCCTCGACGTACTCGCCGCGGCGATGGCCGCCGATCCCGCCGCCGGTCACGAGGCGATCCTCGAGGGCGACATCCTGGCGGTCTTCGGGGCCTGCGACGCGATGGTCACCGACGTGTCCTCCGTGGGCCTGGACTGGCTGTACCTGCGCACCGAGAAGCCGATCCTCATCACCGACCGGTACGACGACGGCGAGCGCCTGCGCACCGAGGTCCCGATCAGCCGGTGCGCCGATGTCGTGGACTCCAGCAACCTGGCGGACCTGACCGCCCTGGTGGCCGCGCGCCTCGAGCACGACGAGCACCGGCTCGCGCGCACGGCGATGCGGCACCACTACTTCGACGATCTCGCGGTCGGCGACAGCACCCGCCGGTTCGTCGGCGCCGTGACGGACCTGGTCGCGCTGCGCGACCGCCTGATCGGGGCGCAGGAGGCGCCGGTCGCGGAGGCGACCGCCTGACCCGCGCGGCGGCACGGCGGCGTGGCGGCGTGGCGGCGTGGCGGCGTGGCGGCGCAAACTGTCACGGTGACACTTTGGCCGCGCCCCCAACTGTCACCGTGACACTCCGAGGCACCGATGACACCACGGATCTGTCACCCGTGCCGCCATCTGTCACCGTGACACTTTGGCGGCCCGCCCTCGCCCCAAAGTGTCACCGCGACACTTTGGCCGGCCCGCCGCCCGCCCCGTTCAGGCCGCGGCGACCGGACTGACCACCTCCCGGCGGCCGTCGGCCCAGACCACCACCGCGCTCGCGCCGGGGCGCGACCCGAGCCAGCGCGGGCCCGCCGCATCGAGAGCCAGCGCCGCCGTCGCGTCCAGGTCCGCCCGGACCAGGTCGTCGGCGACCACCGTCACCGAGGCCACGTCGGTGGGGACTCGGCCGGTGCGCGGGTCGGTGATGTGGGCGCCGCGGTGGGTCAGCCCGGATGTCGCGACGGCGCCGTTGCGCACCGGGATGACCGCCACCACCCGGCGGGGGTCACGCGGGTCCTCGATGCCGATCCGCCACGGGGCCGCGTCGGGCGCGGCGGAGCAGACCATGTCACCGCCCGCGGAGAGGCAGAAGTCCGTCGCGTCGAGGTGACGCAGCGGCCGCGCGGCGCGCTCGACCGCCCAGCCCTTCACGACACCGCTGGGGTCGAGGTGGAGGCGCCCGTCGGCGCCGGGGCGGCGTACGTCGAAGGCGCCCGCCGACTCCAGCCGCCACCGCTCCCCCAGCGCCAGCACCTCCAACACCTCCGGCGGGCACTCGGTGAGCGTCACCTCGCCGCGGTCCAGCCGCGAGACGAACGAGTTCTCCCGATAGGTGGAGAACACCCGGTCGACGTCGCGCAGGGTGGCGATCGCCTCCGCCCACCCGTCCGCCGCGGCCTCGTCGCCCTCATGACGGCCACGCAGCGCGAGGCTGATCGGCATGCCCATCACGTGCTCGACGTAGCGGCGCATCAGAGGTTCGCCTTGTCGAGCGCGCTCTGCAACGAGCGGACGTAGCCGTCGCTGGTGACGGTCGCTCCGGTGACCATGTCGATCTGCGCACTCTGCGCTTCGAGCGTCTCCTGCACCAGCCGCGGCAGCGCGTAGGCGTTGATCTCGGCGTCGCGCCCGTTCCCGTTCGGGTACGTCGGAACCTGCACGTCGGTGATCTTCCCGTCGGTGATCGTCAGCTCCACCTGCACCGACCCCCACTGGGTCTGCTCCTCGTCGCCGTCGACGGTGGTGGTCGTGGCGCTGGCGGAGGTGCCGCTCGCCGAGCCGGAGGCGCCCGAGGACGCGCTCGGCCTCACCGGCGCGATCGCGCTCGCCTGCACCGAACCCGCCCGCCCCTCGGTGGAGGTGTGGTAGCCGAACAGCAGCACCCCGACCGTCACCGTGGAGAGGAACCAGAGCACGATCCGTTGCATCCCGCTCACCATCCGAAGGCCTCCTCGTGCCACTGTTCCTTGGGCAGTCCGGCCGCGCCGGCCGCCCGCCGTACTGCCGCCGTCCAGGCGGGCGGCCCGCACACGTACACGTCCCGCTCGACCAGGTCGGGCACCCAGCCGAGGAGCACCTGGGCGTCGGTGTAGCCGTCGTAGCCGTCGCCGACCCAGGAGTCGGGGGCGCGGCGCCGGCCGGCCAACGCCACCAGGGAGAGTCCCCGCGTCTCCCGCAGCCGCGCCAGCTCGCCGGCGAAGAGCGGCTGGTCGCGGTAGCGCTGGAGCAGCACCACCTCACCGGGGGTGTACGCCAGGCCCTCGGCGAGCGCTCGCAGCGGCGCGACGCCGACACCGGCCCCGATCAGAGCCACCTTGCGACGCGTCCGCGCCCGCGGGGTGAGCCTGCCGAACGGCCCCTCGACCAGGACCCGCTGGCCCGGCCGCAGCGCCGCCACCGAGGTGCTCCCGTCACCGCCCGCCTGCACGGTGATCCGCAGCATCCGGCCGTCGGGTGCGGCGGAGAGGGAGAACGGGTTCGCCCTGCTCCACCCCTCCCGGCCGAGGAACCGCCAGGTGAGGTACTGCCCCGGCTCGGCCCGCAGCCGGCCGAGGCGGCGGCCGGCCAGGTGCACCGAGACGATGCCGGGCCCCTCGGGCACGACCCCCGCGACCCGGAGTCCGTGTCGGACATTGCGCACTACCGGCACCAGCAGGCGGAAGACGATCACAGCGGCCGCGACGAGCGCCCACGCGGCCCACCACAGGTTGGTCGCACGTGGCCGGTCCAGGAACTCCTGCCCTGTCCACAGCTGGTGCGGCAGCGCCAGCCCCGCCCCGAGATAGCCGTAGAGGTGCAGGAGGTGCCACGACTCGTACCGCAGCCGGCGTCGTGCCGCCCGAAGCGAGGTGACCACGACCAGCACCAGCAGCAACGTGCCGGCCACCGCGAGCAGCATCGCCGGGTAGTGCCACGTCAGGTCCCACAGGGTCGCCGGCGTGGAGACGAGCCGGCCGGCGGCGTACCCCCAGGTGATCAGCACGACGTGCAGCACGATCAGGTCGAAGGAGGCGAGCCCCACGACGCGGTGGATCCGCACCAGTCGGTCCTGCCCGTATGCACGCTCGATCAGCGGCACGCGGGCCATCAGCAGCACCTGGACGAGCAGCAGCGCCGACCCGACCAGTCCGGTGAGGCGGCCGAGCGACATCAGTGCGTCGGTCCACGAGCCGAGCGCCTGGATCCCCCCGTCGGAGGCCCACCAGTACGTCGGGAGCAACATCGCCAGCCACCCGGCCGCGACCAGCGCCAGCCGGGTGGCGGCGTCGCGACGCGCGAGCCGGCCCAGCCCCGAGGGGACGAGCGCCGTCGGCGCGGTGAGCGTTGCCATGCCGGAATCGTGCGCCCGCAACCTGACCGGCTGCTGGGCAAGAGCCTGAGGAAGCGGTGAGAGTCAGCCCTCGGTGCTCGCCGCGAGGTGGGCGTCGATCTCGTACTCGATCCGCTTCTTGACGTCCTCGGGTGCGAACGAGGCCCGCACAGCGGTCCGGGCGAGGTCGGCCAGGCCGGCCTCGTCGAGTCCGAGGAGATCGGCGGCGAGCGCGTACTCCCGGTTGAGGCTGGTGCCGAACATCGGCGGGTCGTCGGAGTTGATCGTGACCGTGAGGCCGGCCTCGACGAAGGCGCGCAGCGGATGCTCCTCCAGCGAGGCGACCGCGCGGGTCGCGAGGTTCGAGGACGGGCACACCTCCAGCGGGATGCCCGTCTCGGCGAGGTGCGCGAGCAGCGCCGGGTCCTGCGCCGAGGACGTGCCGTGCCCGATCCGCTCGGCGCCCAGGAGCCGCAGCGCGTCCCAGACGGTCTGTGGCCCAGTGGTCTCCCCGGCGTGCGGGACGGAGTGGAGTCCCTCGGCGCGTGCGCGGGTGAAGTGCGGCTCGAACTGGGCACGCGGCACGCCCTGCTCCGGGCCACCCAGACCGAAGCCGACCAAAGCCTCGACGCGGTGGTCGAGGGCGTAGGACAAGGTGGCGTCGGCCGAGGGCACCCCGGCCTCTCCGGGGATGTCGTAGATCCATCGCAGCACGATGCCGAGGTCCCGCTCGGCCGCGACCCGCGCGTCCTCGATGGCCTCGGTGTAGGCCTCGATCGGCACGCCGGCCATGACGGAGGTGTACGGCGTGCACGTCAGCTCGGCGTAACGCAGCGACTGGACCTGGGCCATCTCACGGGCGATCTCGTAGGTGAGGTAGCGGATGTCCTCCGGCGTACGGATGATGTCGACGACCGCGAGGTAGACCTCGATGAAGTGCGCGAAGTCGCGGAAGGTGAAGAACCGCTCCAGCGCGTCGGGGTCGGAGGGCACCGTCCCGGGGTGGCGCTCGGCGAGCTCGGCGACGATCCTGGGTGAAGCGGAGCCGACCTGGTGCACGTGCAGCTCGGCCTTGGGCAGGGCGGCGATGAAGGCCGTCAGGTCGCGTGTCATGTGATCACCCGGAAGTAGAGGACGTAGACCGCCACGGGGATGACGATCGCGCTCAGCAGCCATGGCGTCAGGACCGGCAGCTGGTTGATGGCGCGCACGAGCACGATCCCGAAGATACCGAGCAGCATCGACATCACGAACAGGCCCTGCCGTGAGCCGCCCGCGCCGCTGACCTGGGTGCCGAGCGCGGCCACCGCGAGCGAGTGCAGCATCAGCACCGAGCACGCCAGGATCGACATGACGTACTTCTTCACCTGCTCCACGTGCACAGATGGAGGCTAGCCCGTCGCGACCCCGATGATGGGTCCGGGCCTGTGCCCCAACCACCCGCACCCTACGATGCGAGCCATGACAGGCAAGTCGAACGAGCGACCCGGCGGTGCCGCGGACGCGCCGGTGAGCAGGAGCGCCGCGAAGGCGTCACGTCGGCAGGAGATGCGCGAGCAGATGCTGCGCGAGCAGGCCCGTGAGCGCCGCCGGGCGCGACTGCGGCTGATCGGTGCGGTCGTCGCGGTCGTGGTGGTGATCGCGGCGATCGCCGTCACGGTCGCGGTGACCCACAAGTCGAAGCCCAGCGCTCGGGCGTCCAGCACCGGCTCCCCGGCGGTGATCAAGGCGGTCACGAGCATCCCGGCCAGCATCACGAACCAGGTCGGCGCGGGCAGTGGCGCGATCGTCAAGCCGCAGGCGATCACCGGCGCTCCCGCCCTGACCGCCGACGGCAAGCCGCGGGTGCTCTACGTCGGCGCCGAGTACTGCCCCTACTGCGCCGCCCAGCGGTGGGCAGTGGTGGCGGCGCTCTCGCGCTTCGGCACGTTCACCGGTCTCGGCCAGACCTCGTCGTCCTCCACGGACGTCTACCCCGACACCGCGACGCTGAGCTTCCACGGTGCGACCTACACCAGTCAGTACCTGTCCTTCACCGGTGTGGAGCAGACCGACCGCGACCAGCAGCCGCTCGACACGCTCTCGGCCGCGGACGAGAAGATCCTGAACACCTACGACACCAAGAAGTACGTCGGCAGCGATGGCGGCATCCCGTTCATCGACTACGGCGGCAAGTTCGCCTCGTCCGGCGCGATGTACAGCCCGCAGATCCTGCAGAACCTGAGCCACGCGCAGATCGCCCGGGACCTCTCCAACCCGAGCAGTGACGTGGCCAAGGCGATCGTCGGCTCGGCCAACGTGCTCACCGGCGTCCTGTGTCAGCTCACCGGTCAGCAGCCCGCCGCGGTCTGCGACGCCGCGGGCGTGAAGGCGGCATCCTGACCGGCCAGCCGGTCGAGCCGGATCCGGACGCGCCCGAGGAGGAGTGGCGCGCCTACGCCCGGGCGGCCTACCACCACCGCCGCCAGTACGGCGACGACAGCCGGCTCTTCAAGGCCTGGCTCGTCGTCGCCGGCCTGGTCGGCCTCTACGCCGCGACCAGCCTGGTGCTGGACAAGCTGTCCTACTTCGAGCAGCTGGCCGCCGGCCACGCTCCGTCGCTGGCGTGCAACGTCAATGCGGTCGTGGGCTGCGGCAGCGTGATCAACACGCCGCAGGCCTCGATCTTCTGGAGCCTGCCCAACCCGGTCATCGGCGTCGTCGCCTGGCCGGTGGTCACCGCGCTCGGCGTGCTGCTGCTCTCCGGGGTGGCACTGCGCCGCTGGCACTGGGTCGGCCTGCAGGTGGGCGTGGTGGGCGGGATCGCGATGGTGAGCTGGCTGCAGTTCGAGACCATCTTCCGGATCAACGCGCTGTGCCCGTGGTGCATGGTGACGTGGGCGGTGATGATCCCGACGTTCTGGGCGGTCACCGGCCGCAACCTGCGCCGCTGGGCCTACGGCAACGCCGCGGCCAGGGTGGTCTACGACGTCGTGCCGCTGTGGATCGTGCTGCACTTCGTCGTGCTCGCGGTCGTGATCGTGACGCACTTCGGCAGCCGGCTCTGGGCCTGATCCGGCTCATCGGGCTCAGCCGCGATGCCGCTAGGGTGCTCGGGTGTCCACCTCTGACCGCCTTGTCTGGATCGACTGCGAGATGACCGGCCTGTCGCTGCAGGCCGACGCCCTCATCGAGGTAGCCGCGCTCGTGACCGACTTCGACCTCAACGTGCTCGGCGATGGCATCGACATCGTCATCAAGCCGCCTGCCGAGGCGCTGGCCCAGATGGACGACTTCGTCCGCGGGATGCACACGAGCTCCGCGCTGCTGTCCGAGCTCGAGCACGGCGTGACTCTCGCCGAGGCCGAGGATCGGGTGCTGGCCTACGTGCGGGAGCAGTGCGGCGCCGATGCGCGGCCGCCGCTGGCGGGCAACACCGTCGGCACCGACCGGGCGTTCCTGGCCCGGGACATGCCGAGGCTCGAGGGCTACCTGCACTACCGCAACGTGGACGTCTCGACGATCAAGGAGCTGTCCCGGCGCTGGTTCCCGCGCACGTACTTCCAGGCGCCGGCCAAGCGCGGGAACCACCGCGCGCTGGCCGACATCCAGGAGTCGATCGAGGAGCTGCGCTACTACCGCGAGGCCGTCTTCGTGCCCTCTCCGGGCCCCGACAGCGAGGTCGCGAAGGTGATCGCGCAGCGTCACGGAGGGTCGATCACCGGCCTCGGCGAGACCACCGAGGGTGGCGATTCAACCCCCGGCGACTGAGTGCCCTATGCTTCTGGCTCGGTCCGGCGCCCCGGACCGCTTGGTGGGTGTAGCTCAGCTGGTAGAGCACCTGGTTGTGGTCCAGGTGGTCGCGGGTTCAAGTCCCGTCACTCACCCCATCACGAAGCCCCGTCCGACGGACGGGGCTTCGTCGCGTCTAGGGTCGGGGCCGTGAGCGATCCGATCGAGTTCCGCGTGGTCGACCCGGCCGAGGCGGACGCCCGCGAGGCCGTGCGCCGCTACATCGCCGAGATCGCGGCGACGTTCCCGACCGGCTTCGATCCCGGTGATCCGGTCGCCGACGAGCCGTCGCTGCGCCGCCCCGAGGGCGCCTTCGTGGTCGCCTACCGCGCCGGAGCGCCGGTCGCGGCCGGCGGCGTACGCACCTATGACGGGGCCGCCGAGATCAAGCGGATGTGGGTGGATCCGGACGTCCGCGGAATGCGGCTCGGCTCCAGGCTCCTCGCCCACCTCGAGGACCTCGCCGCCGAGCTCGGTCACGTCGTCGTGCGCCTGGACACGAACGAGGCGCTCGGTCCCGCCATCGCGCTCTACGCGCGGGCCGGCTACGAGCGCGTCGAGCGCTACAACGACAACCCGTACGCCACGCACTTCTTCGCCAAGCGGCTCACGCCCGAAGGCCGGCCCGGCCGCTAGGTTGGGCGGATGCGCAGTCAGTACGACGTCGTGGTCGTGGGCGCGGGCCACAACGGCCTGACCGCGGCCGCCTACCTCGCCCGCGCCGGGCTGTCGGTGCTGGTCCTCGAGCGCCTCGACCACGTCGGCGGCGCCGCGGTGTCGACACAGGCGTTCCCCGGCCACTGCGCCCGTCTCTCGCGCTACAGCTACCTGGTCTCGCTGCTGCCGCAGCAGGTGATCGACGACCTCGGCCTGGATCTGCGACTGGTCTCGCGGGCGACGGCGTCGTACACGCCCGTCCTGCGCGACGGGGTTGCCGGCGGCCTGCTGGTCGAGCGACCGGAGGGCCGGGCGACGGCGGCGAGCTTCCGGGCGCTGACCGGATCGGATGAGGAGTACGACGCCTGGCGGGCCTTCTACGCCGAGGTCGCCTCCTTCGCCGAGGTGGTCGCGCCGACACTCACCCGACCGCTGCCCACCGACCGCTCCATCCGCGACGCGACCCACCGCGACGTCTGGCACGACCTCGTCGAGCGACCGATTGGCGAGGTCATCGAGCGCCGCTTCAGCGACCCGACCGTGCGCGGCGTGGTCGGCACCGATGCCCTGATCGGCACGTTCGCGTCCCTGCACGACCCGTCGCTGATCCAGAACCGCTGCTTCCTCTACCACCTCATCGGCAACGGCACCGGTGAGTGGCGGGTGCCCGTCGGCGGGATGGGCGCGGTGACCGATGCGCTGGCCAGAGCGGCGATCGACGCGGGCGCCGAGGTGGTCACCTCGGCCGGGGTCCGCAGCATCCGCGCGGACACCGTCACCGGCACCACACCCGGAGGCGCCGAGGTGACCTGGGACAACGCCCACGGTGCGCACACCGTCGCAGCGCGGTTCGTGCTCGCCAACGTGGCTCCCTGGGTGCTGCGGATCCTGCTCGGCACGCCCGCGGATGCGGCCACCAAGCCGGTCGGTGCCCAGCTCAAGATCAACCTGCTGCTCGACCGTCTGCCCCGGCTCAGATCGGGCGAGGACCCTCGGGTGGCGTTCGCCGGCACCCTCCACCTCGGCGAGGACGAGCCCGATCTGGAGCGCGCGTACACCGAGGCCGCGCGCGGCGTACTGCCCTCCCGCCTCCCCGGCGAGGTCTACTGCCACTCCCTGACCGACCCGTCGATCCTCGGCGCCGACGCGGCCGAGGGCGCCCACACGCTCACCTACTTCGGGCTGCACACCCCCGCGACGCTCTTCGAAGCCGACCCGGTGGCGACGAAGGCGGAGGCGGTGGCGCGGGCGATCGCCTCGATCGACGAGCACCTGCTCGACCCCATCGCCACCGTGGTCGCCCGCGACAGTGACGGCAACCCGTGCATCGAGGCGAAGATCCCGCAGGAGATCGAGGCCGACCTGGCCATGCCCGGGGGACACATCTTCCACGGTGACCTGGACTGGCCGTGGGCGCCGCACCGCGCCCGGCTGGAGACCCCGGCGCAGCGCTGGGGCGTCCAGACCGACACCGAGACGGTCCTGCTGTGCGGCTCCGGGGCACGCCGTGGCGGCGCCGTCTCGGGCCTCGGCGGCCACAACGCGGCCCAGGCCGTCTTGGAGCTGTGCTGATTTCGCCGCACGCCGCGAGCCCTGCTAATGTTCCATCTCGCGCCGGATCGCTCCAGCGCATGCGCCACTAGCTCAATTGGCAGAGCAGCTGACTCTTAATCAGCGGGTTGTAGGTTCAAGTCCTACGTGGCGTACCACCCTCGAAGGCCCCGTCCGACCGGACGGGGCCTTCGGCATCTCCGGCTGCCGGCGAGGCCGCCGCAAGGCCGCGAGGCCCCGAGGGGCATGCTGGAGGCATGGAGATCTCGCAGGCGCTCGACGCCGCCCGGGCGCGCCACCAGTCGATCCTGACCACGATCAAGCGCGACGGCCGCCCGCAGCTGTCCAACGTCGGCCACGCCGGCGGCGAGGACAGCCTGATCCGCGTCTCGATCACCGCGACCCGGGCGAAGTACCACAACCTTCGACGTACGCCGTGGGCAGCGCTCCACGTCAACGGCAGCGACTTCTGGTCCTACGCGGTGCTGGAGTGCGACGCGGAGCTGTCAGAGGTCGCCGCCGACCCGCACGACGCGACGGTCGAGGAGCTGGTCGCGCTCTACCGGCAGGTGGCCGGCAAGGATCACCCCGACTGGGAGGAGTACCGGCGTGCCATGGTGACCGACCGGCGGGTGGTGCTCCGGCTGCGGCCGCAGCGCGCCTACGGACTGCTGCCCTGAGGGCAGGTCGGCATCGCCGGTCAGAGGTAGAGGCCGGTCGACTCCCCGCCCATCCGCTCGGCGGCGACGGCGTGCACGTCACGCTCGCGCATGACGATGTAGACCTCGCCGGCGACCTCCACCTCGGCCTTGTCCTCGGCGTCGAAGAGCACCCGGTCGCCGATCTCGACCGCGCGTGCGTGCGGCCCCACCGCCACCACCCGCGACCAGGACAGCCGGCGTGCGCCCATCGCAGCGGTCGCGGGGATGACGATGCCGCCGGAGGAACGACGCTCCCCGGCCTCCCGGTCCAGCTCCACGAGGATCCGATCGTGGAGCATCTTGATCGGGGTCTTCGACCCGCTCACGACCGGTTCGAGAGCTTGCGCAGGGTCACGAGGACGACCAGGGTGCCGACGACCGCGCCCACCGTCTTGGCGATGTTCGCGGTGTTGGGCTGACCGGTCTGGGCGTCGACGTACACGGCCTTCACCGCAGCGACCTGCCGCGACACGATCGTCTTGGGGTTCGCGCGGTACACGAGCTGGTCGATCGTCCCAGCCAGGCGCTCGCGCGCCTCCTCGATCTCGTGCTCGAGCTCGGAGTTGCGGTCTGCCTTCGCCATGCAGCACAAGATAACGGACCGGTAGGTTGGCGCCTATGAGCCGTCTCTCCCCCGGTGACCTCGCGCCCGACTTCAGCCTTCCCGACGACACCGGCGCGACCGTCGCGCTGAGCGACTTCGAGGGCCGCAAGGTGATCGTCTACTTCTACCCGGCCGCGATGACACCCGGTTGCACCACCCAGGCATGCGACTTCACCGACTCCTTGGAGTCGCTCAAGGCGGCCGGCTACGAGGTCCTCGGCATCTCGCCGGACAAGCCGGAGAAGCTGGCGAAGTTCCGTGAGCGCGACCACCTCGGGATCCGACTGCTCTCCGACGCCGACAGGACGGTCCTGCAGGCCTACGGCGCGTACGGCGAGAAGAAGCTCTACGGCAAGCTCGTCGAGGGCGTCATCCGCTCCACCATCGTGGTCGATGAGGAGGGTCGCGTCGAGCTGGCCCAGTACAACGTCAAGGCCACCGGTCACGTCGCCAAGCTGCGCCGCGACCTCAAGCTCGACGCGTGAGCATCCTCGAACACGCCATCCTCCCCGTGCGTCCCGGGCTGGAGGCCGACTTCGAGGCAGCGATGCGGCAGGCGCTGCCGATCATCCGCCGCCAGCCCGGCTGCCGCAGTGCCGAGGTGTCGCGGTGTGTCGAGCAGCCCTCGGCGTACCTCCTGCTCGCGGTCTGGGACTCGGTCGAGGCGCACGAGGAGGGCTTCCGGCTCTCGGCCGACTATCAGCAATGGCGGGCGCTGCTGCACCACTTCTACGACCCGTTCCCGACGGTGCGGCACTTCGAGCCGCTCGAGCCCGCGTCCCTAGACTGAGCCCGACGCGCCCGTAGTCCAACGGCAGAGACAACGGCTTTAGGTGCCGTGCAGTGTGAGTTCGAATCTCACCGGGCGCACGTGACCGTCCTCGTCCTGGCCTCCCAGTCCCCCGCCCGCCTGCAGACGCTGCGCAACGCCGGCGTCGCGCCGGTCGTCATCGTCAGCGGCGTGGACGAGAGCCAGCTGGACGGCCTGGCGCCGCGCGAGCTCGCGCTGGGCCTGGCGGAGCTCAAGGCGCGCGCGGTCGCCGGGCGCAGCGCCGAGGTGCCCGCCGGCGCGCTGGTGCTCGGCTGCGACAGCGTCCTCGAGCTCGACGGCGAGCCGCTGGGCAAGCCGCACACCCGTGAGGAGGCGGTACGACGCTGGCGCTCCATGCGCGGCCGGCGCGGGGTCCTGCTGACCGGGCACGCGCTCATCGACACCGCCACCGACCGGCTGGTGAGTGAGGTCGCCGCCACCACCGTGCAGTTCGCGGACGTGACCGACGAGGAGATCGAGGCCTACGTCGCGACCGGCGAGCCGCTGCACGTCGCGGGGGCCTTCACCGTCGACGGGCTCGGCGGCGCGTTCGTGACCTGCATCGAGGGCGACCACCACAACGTGGTCGGGGTCAGCCTGCCGCTGGTCAGGACGATGGTGGCAGCACTCGGTCGGCGGTGGACCGACCTGTGGGCCCAGCGTCCGTAGCCTCGGCCGCGGGCGCGGCGAGCGCACCGCCCTCACCCGCACCGGGCAGCACGTGGGGGTCGCCGTACACCTCGGTGTAGCGGATCGGGCGGTGGAACACGAACGCCCGGAACAGGTAGAACCGCGCCACCTGCGAGAGCAGCAGCCCTACCAGGTTGCCCGACAGGTTGTCGTCGAGCTGTGAGGTCAGGCCGAGCATGTGACGCGAGACCCACAGGCAGCCGAGCGGGATCGTGGTCATCGTGATGATGTTGATGACCGCGTAGGAGAGGAAGCCCTCGCCGGCCTTGTTGCCCGAGCGCTGCTTGAAGGTCCAGCGGCGGGACAGCTCATAGGAGACGAGCATGCCGATGCCGTGGGAGACGATGTAGGAGACGGTGACGTGGCCCTCGAGCGGGGACCAGATCCCGTAGGGGCCGTAGGCCATCCAGTTGTAGAGCAGCACAGCGATGGCGGTGGAGATCGCTCCCACCGCCATGAACATGCCCACCTCGACGACGAGTCGCCGTGTTGCCCTCACGGGCTCAGCCTACGTGGCCCGGCCGACGTAACCGCCGTCACATGCCCGAGTGCGGCTGGGACCGGTACAGTCGGCCCGATCGCCCATGCGAGGCCGCACGCGGCCGGAACGAGGAGAGACGACGTTGAGCAAGCCGCTGGCCAAGGTCCTGATCGCCAACCGCGGAGAGATCGCCGTCCGCGTGATCCGCGCGTGCAGGGACGCGGGCATCGGATCCGTCGCCGTGTACGCCGAGCCCGACCGGGACGCGCTGCACGTTCGGCTCGCCGACGAGGCCTACTCCCTCGGTGGGGCCACCCCGGCCGACTCCTACCTCTCGATCGAGAAGATCATCGACGTCGCCCAGCGCTCCGGCGCCGACTCGGTGCACCCCGGCTACGGCTTCCTGGCCGAGAACGCGGCGTTCGCCCAGGCCGTCATCGACGCGGGGCTGATCTGGATCGGTCCCTCGCCGGAGGCGATCGACGCCCTGGGCGACAAGGCGAAGGCCAAGCAGATCGCCCTCAAGGCGGGCGCGCCGCTCGCCCCGGGCCTCAAGGAGCCGGTCAAGGACGCCGACGAGGTCGTCGCGTTCGCCCAGGAGTTCGGTCTTCCCGTCGCGATCAAGGCGGTCTTCGGCGGCGGCGGCCGCGGCCTCAAGGTCGCGCGCACCCTGGAGGAGATCCCCGAGCAGTACGAGTCCGCCGTCCGCGAGGCGATCAGCGCCTTCGGGCGCGGGGAGTGTCTGGTCGAGAAGTTCCTCGACCAGCCGCGCCACGTCGAGACCCAGTGCCTGGCCGACCAGCACGGCAACGTGGTGGTCGTCTCCACTCGCGACTGCTCGCTGCAGCGCCGCCACCAGAAGCTCGTCGAGGAGGCGCCCGCGCCGTTCCTCAGCGACGCCCAGCTCAAGAGCCTCTACGACTCCTCCAAGGCCATCCTGAAGGAGGCCGGGTACGTCGGCGCGGGCACCTGCGAGTTCCTCGTGGGCCGCGACGGCACCATCAGCTTCCTCGAGGTCAACACCCGCCTCCAGGTCGAGCACTGCGTCTCCGAGGAGGTCACCGGCATCGACCTGGTGCGCGAGATGTTCCGCATCGCCGCCGGCGAGGAGCTCGGGTACGACGACCCCGAGATCCGCGGTCACTCGATCGAGTTCCGGATCAACGCCGAGGACGGCGGCCGCAACTTCATGCCTGCCCCCGGCACGCTCACCGAGTGGGTTCCGCCGCAGGGGCCGGGCGTCCGGGTGGACGGCGGCTACGACAAGGGCGAGACGATCCCTGGCTCGTTCGACTCCCTCATCGCCAAGCTGATCGTCACCGGCCGCGACCGCACCCAGGCGTTGGAGCGTTCGCGCCGCGCCCTGGCGGAGTTCCGCGTCGACGGCATGCCGACGGTCATCCCGTTCCACCAGGCGGTCGTGGAGGACCCGGCGTACGTCGGTGCCTCGAACCCCTCCGGCACGGGCTCCTTCGACGTCTACACCACCTGGATCGAGACCGACTTCGACAACCAGATCCAGCCCTACGGCGGCGAGGCGGGCGAGGCCGCGGAGGCGGGCGAGCGCCAGACCGTGGTGGTCGAGGTCGGCGGCAAGCGCCTCTCCGTGGTGATCCCCGCAGGCCTCGGCGGTCTCTCCGCCGGCGGCGGTGCGGCCACGGCCGCCAAGAAGCCCAAGCGTGCCGGTGGCAAGAAGGCCGGTGCCGCCGTCTCCGGGGACGCTGTCGCCTCCCCGATGCAGGGCACTGTCGTGAAGGTGGTCGTCGAGGAGGGTCAGGAGATCGCCGAGGGCGAGACCATCGTGGTCATCGAGGCCATGAAGATGGAGCAGCCGATCAAGGCGCACAAGGCCGGCACCGTCACCGGGCTCTCGGCCGCGGTCGGCGAGACCGTCACCAACGGCCAGGTCATCTGCGAGCTCAAGGACTGAATCAGGCGGTGCCGACGGGCACAGGGTGAGGCCAGGGCAGCGGCGTCAGCCGCCCCTGGCCTCACGGCTCTCCTGGAGCCGCTGCTGCGCCGCGGGCAGATAGGCCAGGCACGGGGCCTCGCTGCCGGGATGTCTCTCCACGAGGTGGAAGATCCAGCGGTCCATGGCGGCCATGTAGCCGTTGTCCGCGCCGGGCCGGTACGCCGACCAGGCCCGTCCGCCGCGCACCGTGCACTCGGTGCAGGTGATCTTGTAGGCGAAGCTCTCGTCGGAGGCGACCTCGATGCGGAGCCGGGCCAGGGGGCCGGCCTCCGCTGCGGCCTTGCGCTCCCGCGCGGATCGACTGGCAACCATGGGTGGAGCCTCTCATGGCACCCGTCGGGCGGGTGCGCGCCGGGATGGTGCACGATGTGTCGGTGCTGCTCATGGTCGCCAGCGATGCCCCGCAGAAGCACGACGTCGCGAGCGTCGTGGCCGTGATGCTCGTCTTCCTCGTGATGCTGACGCTGTTCAGCGGGCTGATCTGGCTGGCCTTCCGCACCGCCCGCCGCGGGCGCCGGACGTGGGCCGACGACGACAGCTGAGCCGCCGTCCACGGGAGCCGCGGTGACCGGTCAGTAACCTTCTGCTCACGTTCGCACTCTGTGAGACGAAGACTGACCGGTAACATTTCAGGCGGCTAGGTTGGCCGCCATGTTCCGAAAAGTGCTGGTGGCCAACCGCGGCGAGATCGCGATCCGAGCTTTCCGCGCCGCCTATGAGCTAGGCGCGAAGACCGTCGCCGTCTACCCCTACGAGGACCGCGGGTCCGAGCACCGGCTGAAGGCCGACGAGGCCTATGAGATCGGCGAGCGTGGTCACCCCGTGCGCACCTACCTCGACCCCGAGGCCATCGTCGCCGCTGGGGTGCAGGCCGGCGCGGACGCCGTCTACCCCGGCTACGGCTTCCTCTCGGAGAACCCGGCACTCGCCGAGGCCTGCGCCCGGGAGGGCATCACGTTCATCGGACCGTCGGTGGAGGTCCTGGAGCTCACCGGCAACAAGGCCCGCGCGATCGCGGCGGCCCGCGAAGCCGGCGTACCGACACTGCAGTCCGTCGCTCCGGGCACGGATGCCGACACCCTCCTGGCCGCGGCGCAGGCCCTGCCGTACCCGCTGTTCGTGAAGGCGGTCGCCGGCGGCGGTGGTCGTGGCATGCGGCGCGTCGACGAGCCGGGGCCCGACGGAGCGAAGCTGCGCGAGGCCGTCGAGACCTGCATGCGCGAGGCCGAGGCCGCCTTCGGTGACCCCACCGTCTTCATCGAGCAGGCCGTGGTGGAGCCGCGCCACATCGAGGTGCAGATCCTCGCCGACGGCGCCGGCAACGTCATGCACCTCTTCGAGCGCGACTGCTCGGTGCAGCGGCGCCACCAGAAGGTCGTCGAGATCGCCCCGGCGCCCCATCTGGACCCCGCGCTGCGCGAGCGGATGTGTGCCGACGCCGTCCGGTTCGCCCAGGCGATCGGCTACTCCTGTGCCGGCACGGTGGAGTTCCTGCTGGACCCGCACGGCAACTACGTGTTCATCGAGATGAACCCGCGCATCCAGGTGGAGCACACCGTCACCGAGGAGGTCACCGACGTCGACCTCGTGCAGTCCCAGATGCGGATCGCCTCCGGGGAGACCCTGGCCGACCTCGGACTCTCCCAGGACACGGTGCAGCTGCGTGGCGCCGCGCTGCAGTGCCGGATCACCACCGAGGACCCGGCCAACGGGTTCCGACCCGACACCGGGATGATCACCACCTACCGCTCCCCCGGTGGCGCCGGCGTCCGCGTCGACGGCGGTACGACGTTCACCGGCACCGAGATCAGCCCCCACTTCGACTCGATGCTGGCCAAGCTGACCTGCCGCGGACGCACGTTCGAGGACGCGGTGAAGCGCGCACGCCGTGCCGTGGCGGAGTTCCGGATCCGTGGCGTGGCCACCAACATCCCGTTCCTCCAGGCCCTGCTCGACGACCCGGACTTCGACGCCGGCCGGATCACCACGTCCTTCATCGAGACCCACCCGCAGCTGCTCACCGCCCGCGCCTCGGGTGACCGCGGCACCAAGCTGCTCACCTACCTCGCCGACGTCACCGTCAACCGGCCGCACGGTGAGGCACCGGTGCAGGTCAGCCCGGTGAGCAAGCTGCCCCAGGTCGACCTCGATGCCACCGCCCCGGACGGCTCACGCCAGCGACTGCTCGCCCTCGGCCCCGACGCCTTCGCCCGGCAGCTGCGCGAGCAGACACCGGTCGCGGTCACCGACACGACGTTCCGCGACGCCCACCAGTCGCTGCTGGCGACGCGGGTCCGCACGCGCGACCTGCTGGATGTGGCCGGGCACGTGGCCCGCACCACGCCGCAGCTGTGGTCCCTGGAGTGCTGGGGCGGTGCGACCTACGACGTGGCGCTGCGATTCCTCTCCGAGGACCCGTGGGAGCGGCTCGCCGCGCTACGGGAGGCCGTGCCCAACATCTGCCTGCAGATGCTGCTGCGCGGCCGCAACACCGTCGGCTACACCCCCTACCCCACCAGCGTCACCGCCGCGTTCGTGGAGGAGGCGGCCGCGACCGGGATCGACGTGTTCCGCATCTTCGACGCACTCAACGACGTCGCCCAGATGCGACCCGCGATCGAGGCCGTGCGCGGCACCGGCACCGCCGTGGCCGAGGTCGCGATGAGCTACACCGGCGACCTCTCGAACCCCGACGAGCGGCTCTACACCCTGGACTACTACCTCAGGCTGGCCGAGCAGATCGTCGAGGCGGGCGCCCATGTGCTGGCGATCAAGGACATGGCCGGCCTGCTGCGTGCCCCCGCGGCCCGCACCCTGGTGACGGCGCTGCGCGAGCGGTTCGACCTCCCGGTCCACCTGCACACCCACGACACCCCCGGCGGCCAGCTCGCGACCCTGACGGCCGCGATCGAGGCCGGCGTGGATGCGGTGGACGCGGCGTGTGCCGCGATGGCGGGCACGACGTCGCAGCCGCCGCTGTCCTCGCTGGTGGCGGCCACCGACTACACCGATCGTGCGACCGGACTGGACCTGGGCGCCGTCAACGCGCTCGAGCCCTACTGGGAGGCGGTGCGCCGGGTCTACGGGCCGTTCGAGTCGGGCCTGCCGGCCCCCACCGGGCGGGTCTACCGGCACGAGATCCCCGGCGGCCAGCTGTCCAACCTGCGCCAGCAGGCCATCGCACTCGGGCTCGGCGAGAAGTTCGAGCAGATCGAGGACATGTACGCCGCCGCGAACGACATCCTCGGCCGCGTCCCGAAGGTGACGCCCTCCTCGAAGGTCATCGGCGACCTGGCGCTGGCCCTGGTCGCGGCGGGCGCCGACCCGGAGAAGTTCGCCGCCGATCCCACGTCGTACGACATCCCCGGCTCGGTGATCGGCTTCCTCCACGGGGAGCTCGGCGACCCGCCAGGTGGCTGGCCCGAGCCGTTCCGGAGCAAGGCCATCGAGGGCCGCCCCTGGTCGGCGCCCGACGAGACCCTCGCCCCTGCCGACGAGGAGGCCCTGGCGACGCCCGGCGAAGGCCGCCGCTCCACCCTCAACCGGCTGCTCTTCCCCGGGCCGACACGGGAGTTCGAGGAGGCGCGCTCGAAGTGGGGAGACGTCTCGGTGCTGTCCACGCTCGACTATCTCTACGGCCTGCGCTCCGGCGAGGAGCACGTGGTCGACCTCGAGCCCGGCGTGCAGCTGTTCGTCGGCCTCCAGGCCGTCTCCGAGCCCGACGAGCGCGGCTTCCGCACGGTGATGGCCACGCTCAACGGTCAGCTGCGACCCGTCCACGTCCGCGACCGCTCGGTCGCGTCCGACGTTGCGGCCGCCGAGAAGGCCGACCCCAGCGTGCCGGGGCACATCGCGGCTCCGTTCCAGGGCGTGGTGACGGTGTTGGCCGACGTCGGCGACACCGTCGCCGCGGGTGACACCGTGGCCACCATCGAGGCGATGAAGATGGAGGCGGCCATCACCGCACCGGTCGGCGGCGTCGTGCGGCGGGTCGCGCTCGGCGGGACCCAATCCGTCGAGGGCGGCGACCTGGTCCTCGTCCTCGGCTGAGACCAGCCCGCCAGCTCGGCGTACTGGTCAGCTCGGCGTAGTCGTCGGCGAGGAGGCCGTGCTGCTCGGGCTGGGGCTCGGGGTCGGTGAGGTGGTGCCGTCGGGCATCGTGATCGCGAACCAGGTCGAGCGCAGGCCGGCGAACGTCCGGAACGCGTCGCCGCTGACAGTCACCGGCTGCCCGGTGGTCCCGGTGAGGGTGACGGCGGCGACGTACCCCGCGCCCGGCGCGTTCGCCGCAGAGCGGATGACGGTGACCGAGACCAGTTGGCCGATGGAGGGCCAGCGGGCCTCGACTGCCGTGGCGGTCACCGACTTCTTCCAGCCGCGGTAGGCCTGGTCGTAGGGATCGACCTGGGAGATCAGATAGGGCTGGCTCCCCGCCAGGCTCGCCCCGCCGTTGCTCGCGGAGAACTGCGTGAACGCCGGCGCGCCGCCGTAGGTGAGGATCTGGCCGGCGGTGGCAGCGATGGCCGCGTTGGTGGAGGCCTGCTCGGCGCTGTAGCCGCCGTACACCTGGCAAGCCGAGGTGTCGCAGATCTGGTAGTACCCGTGCTGGTCCGCGCGCTCGAACGCGGCGTAGGTCCGGGCCGCGACAGCCTGCGCCTGCAGGGCCGCCGGCTGCCAGAGCGAGGGCATCTCACGCGGTACGACGCCCTGCAGGTAGCGGTCCAGCGGCAGGATGTTGACCGTGTCGCGGTCCATGCCACCGGGATGCGGGCTGGCCGCGCGCAGCGTGCCGCGGTAGGCGACGCTGCGGCCACCGGGCAGCGCGAGCGTGATCGGTGCACCACCGGCGTTGAACTCGAGGTCGCCGGCGACGGTGACCAGGCGATGCCAGGAGCGGGTCTTGAACTCCACCCTGCTGCGCCCACCCGCGACCGGCACGATGCGCCAGCGCTTGGCGGCCGGCTTGCGGTGGACGAGGTTCCAGCTGCCATGGTGGCCGACCCGGCGCGCGGTCAGGCCGGAGCGAGCCAGCACCACCACCGACCGGCTGGTGTCGGCGGTGATGAGCACGCGCACCTTGCCGGTGGCGCTCCCCCAGCTCGTGCCCGGGTAGTAGAAGGCCGCGATCGCTCGATAGTCCAGGCCCTGCTTGGCGGCGCCGTTCGCGCCGTACTGCGACATCCCGTGGCCGTGACCGAAGCCGTTGCCGGTGATCGTCAGCACCGCGTCATCGGGCAGGGCAGCTCGTGCGTGCACACCCGCGTGCCGGTGACGGTGATGTCCGTGCGACGAGGCGTGCGCGGGCCCGGGGAGGACGGTGAGCGTCAGGGCCGCCGCCGCGGTCAGGACGCCGAGCAGCCGGCGAGCGGAGGTTCCCGGGACAGCCATGTCGCAAGAGGCTAGTCGACGCGGTGCAACCTGCGGGCCGCTTCGGCGATAGAGCCGCTCAGCGAGGGGTAGACCGTGAACGTGTTCGCGACCTGGTCCACGGTGAGATTGGCCTTGACCGCGAGGCTGATCGGGTGGATCAGCTCGCTGGCGCGCGGTCCCACCACGACACCGCCGATCACCACCCCGCTGCCCCGGCGGGCGATGAGCTTGACGAAGCCGTCGGTGATGCCCTGCATCTTGGCGCGAGCGTTGCCGACCAGGTCGAGCTTCACCACCTCCGCCTCCACCTCGCCCTTGACGATGGCCGCCTCGGACCACCCGACGGTGGCGATCTCGGGGCTGGTGAAGACGTTGGAGGAGATCTCCTTCAGGTCGACCGGCTGCACGGCGTCGCCGAGGAAGTGACGCATCGCCACCCGCCCGGCCATGGCGGCCACGCTCGCGAGCATGAAGCCCCCGGTGCAGTCGCCGGCGGCGTACACGCCCGGCGCGGTGGTGCGGCTGACCTTGTCGATGCGGATGAAGCCGCCCTCATCGAGGCGTACGCCGGCCTCCTCCAGGCCCAGGCTTTCGGTGTTCGGGATCGAGCCCAGCGCGAGGATGCAGTGGCTGCCGGTGACGGTCCGGCCGTCGGAGAGCGTCACCGTGACGACGTCGCCATCGCGGCTGACCGAGGCCATCCGGGAGTTGCCGAGGATGTTCATGCCGCGGCGCTCCAGCACGTCCTGGAGCACCTGGGCGGCATCGGCGTCCTCGCCCGGCAGGACGCGGTCGCGGCTGCTCACCAGGGTGACCTCGGAGCCGAGCGCGAGATAGGCGCTGGCGAACTCGGCGCCGGTGACGCCGGAACCCACCACGATCATGTGCTCGGGCAGCTCGTCGAGGTCGTAGACCTGCTCCCAGGTGAGGATGCGCTCCCCGTCCGGCTGCGCCGTAGGCAGCACCCGCGGCCGGGCGCCGGTGGCGATCAGCACGCTGTCGGCGGCGTACCGCTCCTGGGTGCCGTCGGGCAGGGTGGCGATCACGTCGCCACCACCGACGCCGACGCCTCGGCCGAGCCGGCCGGTGCCCTTGACGATGCGGATGTCGCGACGGCTCAGCCGGCCCTCGATGTCGAAGCTCTGCGCGGCCGCGAGCAGCTTGACCCGGTGGTTGACCTTCTGCAGGTCCACCCGGATCGTCGTCGCGGAGTCCCCCTGTGCGTCCTGGAAGTCGATGCCCAGCTGGCCGGCGGCCGCCATGTCGGTCATCACCTCGGCCGTCGCGATCAGCGTCTTGCTCGGCACACAGTCGGTCAGGACGGCACTGCCGCCGAGGCCGTCGCGGTCGATCACTGTCACCTCCGCGCCGAGCTGCTGCGCGACGAGAGCGGCCTCATAGCCGCCGGGACCTCCACCGATGATGACGACCTTGGGCATGGCCGCATCCTCTCAGACGCGACGGCGCCACCCCGACCGGGCGGCAGGCGCCAGCGCTTCCTACCATCGAGGCGTGCTGAGGATCCTCGCCGTACCGCTGATGCTGCTCGCCGGGGGCCTGGTCGCGCTGCAGTCGCAGATCAACGGCCGTCTCGCCCACCACCTCGGCACCGGAGCGCGCGCCGGCCTCGCCGCCGCCGTGATCAGCTTCGGCACCGGTCTGGTGGTCCTGGTGGTCGGCACCTGTCTCATGCCGGCACAGCGTGCCCGTGTGCGCGCCTTCGTCGCCCTGTTGCGCAGCGGGACGCTGCGGCCAGCGGATGTGGTCGGCGGATGCCTCGGGGCGCTCCTCGTGGCGACCCAGGGCCTCACCGTCGGCACCCTGGGCGTGGCGTTGTTCAGCGTCGCGCTCACCGCCGGGCAGTCCGTCAGCGCGCTCGTGGTCGACCACCTCGGCATCGGGCCCGCGGGCCGGCAGCCGCTCAGCGTCTCGCGGCTGGTCGCGGCCGGGTTCGCGGTGGCAGCGATGCTGCTGGCGACGAGCGACCGGCTCTCCGCCTCGCTGTCCTGGCTGTTGGTGGCCGATGCCGCGCTGGCCTTCGTCGCCGGCGCCGGGTCGTCGGTCCAGCAGGCACTCAACGGCCGCGTCGCCCGTCACGTCGGCCCGTGGGTCACCGCGCTGAACAACTTCGTGGTCGGCTCCCTCGCCCTGCTGGTCGCCTTCGCCCTCACGCTGCTGACCAAGGGCCACCTGCGATCGCTGCCGCACGCCTGGTGGCTCTACGTCGGCGGCCTCATCGGGATGGGCTTCATCTGGCTGGCCGCGGTCCTGGTGCGGGTGCACGGCGTCCTGGTGCTCGGCCTCTCGATGATCGCCGGCCAGGTGATCGGGGCGGAGGTCATCGAGGCGGTCGTGGGCCACACCGCCGTCGGCGCCGCCGGGTACGCCGCTGCCGGGCTGACCGTGGTGGGCGTGGTGATCGCGCTCGGCCTGCGCCGGGCGGTGCCGGCTACGGAGAAGATAACCTCTACTCAGCAGGGCCTCTGACTGCGCCCGGCGGGCCACTCGAACCTCGCCAGCGTCGCACGGTAGTCCCTGGGCGACGGACCTGCCGCTCTCAATGGGCCGAGGTCGGCAGGGTCGCGACTGGCGCTATGTTGCCCTTCCGGGCCACATAGCGGGCCCCTTGATCCAGAGGACGCCGTGGTCGATGACCGTCCCGTTGCTGAAGGTCAGCTGATATGTAGCGGCTTCCTGTCAAGAGGCGGGGTGAGGCGCCCGTCCCCGTAGGTGGGGCGGGCGCCTCTGCTTCGTCGGTCTGGTCGGTGGTGAGCGTGTCGTTGGCGACGCGCGGTCAGACTGATATGCGCGGGTTGGTTACCGCAGGACGGGGTGTTCGGCAGGAGCGGACCGCTTGTCTAGGGTCGAGCGTCACCCAGCCGGGGTTGGGCTGCTCATAGCTGTGTCGCGGGCAGCTCCACGCGCTGCTTCCACCACGTTGGTCGGCGAAGCGGTCTGTGGGCGGTTACTCCTCGAGCACGGCCAGGGACCAGCACCAGCCGGCCAGCTCGCGGGCGATGGCGACGTTGGCGACTACGTGCCGCTTGCGACGCTCGCGGAAGATGTTCCAGCGGGCGCGCAGGCGGCGGTTGCCGGCATCTCCGCGGGCGCGCGCGGCCGGGCTGGCGAGTTCCCATCGGTCGCGCATGGTCTTGCCGACCACGTAGCGGGCGCGGTGGTGCCAGGCGGCCTCGACCAACAGCCGCCGAACGTGGGTGTTGCCGGTCTTGGTGATCGATCCCTGCACCCGCGACGCGCCCGAGGAGTACTCCGACGGCACGAGTCCGACGAAGGATCCGATGGTGTTGCCGCTGAATCGATGCCAGTCGCCGATCTCGACCGCGAGCGCCAGCGCGGTCAGGTTGCTGACCCCGCGCAGGCAGCCCAGTCGCCGCACGAGCGGGGTGAATTCGCTATCCGCGGCCATGGCTGTGATCGCGTCATCGAGCCGGTCACGCCTGGCTTTGACGGTGAGCACGGCGTCGAAGTCGGACTCGAAGGTCATCTGCAGTGCGGGCGAATCGAACCGCTGCCGGCGAAGCCACGCCTCGTGGACCGTGGTCCAGGCCTGCCCGTCGCAGTAGACGATCCCTTGGCGCAGCAGGAACTTCGACAGCCGGTGCCGGGCTCGCATCAGGTCGCCGCGGGCGTCCTCGCGTGCCCGGATCAGGTCGCGCGCCGCTTCCTGGTCCACGGTCGGGATCGACACGGCGGTGAACTCATCGAGTCGGAGCAGCCGCGCCAGGTGGACCGCGTCCTTGGCGTCGGTCTTCACACGGTCGCCGCTGGGTCGCTGGAGCTTCGATGGTGCGACGACCTCGCATCGGATCCCGGCCGCGGCCAGCGACCGCGATAGCCCGAACCCGGTCGGCCCGGCCTCATAGGCCACCGCGACCGGACCTGGCAGGTCGCCGAGCCAAGATCGGATGTGCTCGTGTGACGGAGTCAGTCTGGTCTGGATGAGCCCCGTGACGCCGTCGATCGCTGCTGCGACGACCGATCGTGCGTGCACGTCGAGCCCCACGCTCGTACGCTCGGTGAACACCGGGGCCTCCCACGAATGTCGGATAGGCCGAGCAGGCGGCCCCTGCTCGGTAACCCACGAATCTCGTGAGCGAGGCCCCGGCCCGCAACCCCGTCACAGCGACCGGGTCGCTACATACCGTCTAGAGCGAACAGCGTCCCCTTTATCTAACTGGCACAAGTTCCGGCGACCGGCTTGCGGCCGTCGCCTTGGGTCGTAGGCCCATCTGTCGTGGCGTCGGGGATTTGTTGATCGCGGATCATTGCCAAGGCCTCGAAGATTATTCTGGCGAAGTCTTTCGGCTGTGGCATGACCAGTTGCTCGCTAACCCGTTGGATGTTGGCCTCGTACGCACGACCGAGGACCGGTTCGACCACAGTGTGCCCGAATTGGCGGACCTGTCGTACATTATGTTGGACTGCCGGATTACTCCACATCGTCGCGTTCATCGACGGAAACAAGAGAACGGGCGCGGTGGTGGCCATGATTGCTCCGGACAGCACGCTGTTGCAGCCACCTCGCGCTACTGTACTTAGAAGTTCGGCGGACGCCGGCGCAACGACAACGATATCTGCCCATTCGGCGACGCCCGCGTGGCCCGGATCGAATCCATCCTTCGGCCCGACCACTCGCTGAGAGAAGAGATGCCAAGACTCAAGGGTGACGAACCGGGTCGATGCCGCGGTCGGGACGACCCATAGGTCGCACGGCACCACCAGCTTGAGCGTCGTCATGTAGTTCCCCATATTCAAAGCGTTCGGCGTCCCGCATATCCCTAGCGCTATTCTCGGAAGTCTGCTCATGCGTCGAACGTCTCCATGCACTTCCTTCGGACCGCCGGCATGCCGACTCCGGCGGCTACGAGTAAGGCGCCGCTCGTCCCTGCGATGAAAAATGCGGCCGGCACGCTCGTTGCATCTGACAAGACGGCGAAGGCGAAGTATGCCGCCGGCGCCAGACCGACGTTCAAGAGCAGCGCAACGGACATGACGCGGCCCATGTACGAGGCCGGTGTCTCGCGCTGAACCACACTCAGCAACTGCACGCTGGCGGCGCCGCCTGCGACACCAACGGCCGTCGCCAGTAACACCGCCGCGGCGATCTCCGAGACAGAACTAAGGCCCACGATGGCGGCCATCTGAAGGCCAAGAACCGAGAACGCCAGCAATGCTGGTCTTTGTAGGTGCGGAAGCATCATCGTCAGGAATGCAGAGGAGGCGCCTCCGAGCCCGATACCTCCCACCAGAAGGCCCAGCGCCGCCGATCCCCAACCGCGCGCGTGCGATAACAGTGGAAGGCCTACGCTGAGGGGCCCGCTGGCGGCAAAATTAACGCCCGCTCCGACGATGAGAACCGTCGTCACAAGCGGGCTTCGCCTGAGGAAGCTGATGCCCGCAAGGACTTGGTGCCAAAAAGCGCCCCCATCGCGCTGAGATGTCCCGTCTACATTTTCGGAAGAGCGCCGTTGCCGGAGCGCGACCAACAGAAGCGCACCTGACACGGCGAAACTCATAGCGTTAGCCAACGCCGCGACGCCCAGGTTGCTCACGCCCACAATCCACCCCCCAAGGGGGGCGCCTAACACGGTCGCCGCACGGCACAGTCCTTGGCAGAGGCCATTGGCCCTCTCGAGCGCAGCCGACGTCACAAGGGTTGGGAGCACCGCCCCGATCGCGGGCGTATGGACCGCGCTCACAGCGCCGAAGAGTAGACCCGCGCCGACCAGGAGCGGCACGACGCTGAGGTTCACGGCCACCCCGATGGCGGTGCCAGCCATGATCGCGAGCTTCAGCACGTCACACGTGATCGCGGCGCGCCAGGGTCCGAAGCGGTCAACGGCGGCTCCGCCCATCATTCCGAGGATCAACTGCGGCGCCTCAACAGCACCAACAACCAGCGCCGCGGCCTTCGCATCTATTCCTGCCGCCGTCCAGGTCGCCGCGACCACCCACGCGGCGTCGCCTAATGTACTGGTCGCGTCGCCGATGGCGTAATGAAAGATCCCAGGTTCGTTACGAAGCGTTGGCCGTCGCTGCAGGCGGACCGTGTCATTGGCCATGGCGCGTCAACTCGATTTGCCTCTTCGCTCTATCGTTCCGCGAAGTAGGGCTGCTGGGAGCGCGAACCAGCAGCCGCCGTGTGAAGTTGGCACCCATACCGGCCACCTCCCTTCCGCAGTTCGATCCGTTCCACCTAGGTGGCCGACACGCCTCACGGTATGCCGAGATTTGCCCAGGCGGCAAGAAGCAGATTTGTGGAGGTGCCGCTTCGCAACGGCTCGGGGGTCCCGCCGGCCGCTCATCGCGCGGGCGTCTTCACCGCGAGCCGCCGTGCCTCGGCGCCGCAGGCGGGTCGGTCGCTTCGCGTGGTGGGCGCGGCCGTGAACTCGGCGCGCTCCCGATCAGGACGACGAACCCCTTTCCCAAAAGATGCCTAGAGTTGCCATCGCATGTCTCCGCGACCGTCGCGCCGCTCAGGAAGGGGTAAACCCATGGGTCGTCACCTGGCCTGTGCAGCTGTTGTGCTGCTAAGCAGCTTCGCGTTCTCGACCATCCGTCTCGCCGGGCCAGTCCAGGAGGCCGCCCAAAGTGCGCCGGTCCCGGCAGGTGGTGAGCCCTGGTGCTGCTGACCGCGGGTCCATGCACGCGCCTGAGGCATGCTGGCAGAGTGCTTCGCGGGCACATGGCGGCGTGTACGGTCCACACTGCGTTGGTGATGACCGGCTCGCGGTCACAAGCAGCCGCCCCTGTTTCTCCGTCCCTATCGATCCGAGTGGCGTCTGAATGAGGAGTCAGGACGCACTCGAGCGGCCTGAGGCTGCAGAGATCCTCGACGTGTGGAGGCGGTTGCCCGCTTCATACTTGTCGCTGGCGGCTTCTGGCTGGGTGCCGCCTTAGGCACCGCGCCGACTTGGCAAAGTAAGAGTGCCCAGGGCTGTTGCCTGAACAGGCTGCCAGCCACCCGTGTCGAGAAGCGAGCCCTCGGCGTGGTCTTTGGCCCACCGCCTTGGGCAACGGGCCGCCGGGTCGGCATCCGCTGGTCGTACGGGGAGGAGCCGCCACGACCCGTGCTGAGTTCGGACTCCTCTCCGCTTCGATCAGCTCGAAGAGCGCGTTGACGTATCGAGGCGTTGTCCCGGTATCAACCCCATAGCGGCAGCGGCACTTCGGTATGCGTCGCGCGCCTCCTCGGTAGCGCCAACTTCGTCGAGGTAGCCGGCCAATTCGAACCAGGTTTGACCAATTGCGCGGTCCGCACCTGCGAGAGAGAGCTGCATGACAGCTTGCCGAAACGCGTGAGTTGCGTCGTTGGGTTCGCCCGCCGCGACATGAACCCGCCCTGAGAGGATCATTGCCTCCGCTGCCAGCAGCGGGCTGGTGCCGCGCATAGCGGAAGCGAGGGCCGCCGCCTCCTGCCCCGCTTGGTCGAGGAAGCCCTCGAGGAGGGCTGCGTGAGCCAGGGCCAGGCGGTTGCGAGCTTGGTCTTGGGGCGTTGCGGAGCTGTCCGCCAGTTCCGTGGCGGCCTGCGTTAACAGCTCGACTGCTTCTTTCGGCCGGGGTGGCACGAGGCGAAGCTGGTAGATGCCCAATAGCGATCGTAGCCGAGCGACGTGTAACGGCTCGGACGCGAGGTCGAATAGCACCGCCGCCTTACGCGCTAGCTCGATCGCCGATTCCATAGCCCCGCGTCGGCCTTCCAGCACGCTTGAGTTCCAGTAAGCGGCCGCCCGGGCCGCCGTTGAGTCCGACGCTTCCGCGGCTTCAACCCCGGCTCGGCACAGGCGCTCCGCCTCGCCGATATCGCCACTCTCCGCGTACGCTGATGCCAACGTCAGGCTGAGTTGTATCGCCTCGGTGGACCCGGTTAGATCCAGATCGCGCAGTCGGCGAAGTGCGTCCTCACCGGCCCGTATGCTCCGCGCGAGCTCGCCTGCTTCTCGGTAGCACCGACATAACGCCACAGCGCAGCGAAGCCAAGCTGCATCAAGCATTCCGTGATCGACGACCCAGCGGTAGCCACGGATGGCGTCGTGGGTTTGGCCGCAGGCCTCGTCGCAGCGCGCGGCCAACGCCACTGCGTCCGACTCCAGCCGAGTGGGGCCCACGCGCCGCACCGTCGCTAGGACGCGTGTAACGGTTGCTTTCGCCGCGGCCGCATCGCCGGCGACGAGCGTGAGTTCCGCATGGTCTAGGGCAAGCCGCGACCTATTGAACTCTTCGCTGTCGTCCTCGGCCACGATTTGCGCCAGCGTGACACCGAGCCGCTCAGCGAGGGCGGCAAGTAGTTCGGGATCGGGACGGCGCTTGCCGGACTCGACACGCGATAGATAGGCAACCGAGCAAACGCCGTCCGCGACCTGCGCCTGGGTCCGACCGGTTCGGAGGCGGGCGTCGCGTAGACGAGAGCCCACGACCGCCGCATCAGCGCGCTTGGCTAGGAGCCTCAACTCGGGATTCACCCCTCCAACTGTGCCAGACTGCAGCCGGCGTCCGGCCACGCCGACGCCCTCGATCCGACGCCTGGCGACCGCGTTGCTCAGGGCGTCGACGGCGATCTTCGACTCCATCCCGTCGGTGATCGAGTAGCCCAGGATCCGGTTCGACCAGACGTCCTTGATCGCACAGAGGTAGAGCTTGCCCGCGGCCGTGCGATGTTCGGTCACGTCGGTGAGTCACAGCTGGTTCGGGCCAGCGGCGGTGAAGTCACGACGCACCAGGTCGTCGTACGCCGACGTGCCGACCTTGCCTTTCTCGCTGCGCTTCTTCTTGCCGAAGGAGCACCACCGGCCGTTGTCGGAGCAGATCTTCGACAACGTCCGGTCGCACACCTGGTGGCCGGCCGCGGTGACCTCGTCGAGCAGGAAGCGGTATCCGAGCTCGGGGTGGTCGCGGTGGGCGTCGAAGATCGTGTTCGCCAGATACGCCTCAGTCAGCTCGCTGTTGGTGACCGGCTGCCGGAGCCAGCGGTAGTAGGGCGAATTACCGAGTCCGAGTACTGTCTACGCGCACCGACGGGTCGGACATACCTCCCGCGACCCACAGACGCTCGCCGTCCGGGAGCGGATGCCACGTCTGCACGTCAAACCGGACATCGGCAACGTCCAACTGCGCAAGATCACGGGGTCAACGCTGCGCGGTCTGATCGCATCGCTCAATGTCGCCGACAAGTACGCGGGGGACATCTTCGACCTTGTCTCCTCGATCCTGACTGCGGCCGTCGACGACAAACTCCTCGCCCGCAACCCCGCGAAGGACCCCTCGGTTCGGCGTCAGAAGCCGCGAGCACCGAAACGCAAGGTTCCACCGTGGGCGGACGAATGGGTCGAGAAGATGTACACCGCGATTCACGACCGCTACAAGATCACGGTCACCCTCGGAGCCGGACTCGGCCTCCGGCAGGGCGAGATCTTCGGTCTCGCGATTGAGGACGACTACGTCAAAGACGTCGTATGGGTCCGTCGCGAGGTCAAGATGGTCGGGAAGAAGCTCACCTTCGCACCGCCAAAGGCGCGCAAGGACGACGACGCGCCGCGCGAGATCCCGCTGCCGCCCGACGTGACGGAGGCCCTCGACGCGCACCTTCGCAGGTATCCGGCGAAAGAGCGTCACACTGCCGTGGCGCGATCCCGAACTCGGCACGCCAGTCACGGTCCGTCTGATCGTCACGACCCCGAACGACTCTGCCCTCGCACGGCTGGCGTTCAACGCAAGGTCGTGGTCGACCGCCCGTCGACGTGCCGGTATCCCGGTCGGCGGCGAGATCGAGACAGGCATGCACGGCTTGCGGCACTGGTACGCATCGAGCCTTCTCGCCGGTGGCGCCTCCCCGGGTCGAGGTCTCGGCGTGCCTCAGGCAGTCCGACGTCGCCTTCACGATGCGGACCTTCGGCCACCCTCACGGAGTCCAGCGCCGAGCGTGCGCGGGCAGGAATCTCGAAAGCGTTCGCCAACGCTCGGAAGGCATTGAAAGACGCCGAAAACAGCTGGCCGCCGATTCCGTGGTACATGAAGCGGTACATCGGCGGCCTCTCAGCCACTGGTTGCCCAGGTCAGGGACCTGTAGGCACTACAGGTTGATCATGTGCCCGGCGATGCCGTGCACTGCCTCCTTGACGGCCTCGGACAGCGTCGGGTGGGCGAAGATGTTGCGCGCGACCTCGTCGGCGGTCAGGTCCCACTGCTGAGCCAACGTCAGCGCCGGGAGCTGCTCGGTGACGTCGGGGCCGATCATGTGGGCACCGAGGAACTCGTTGTGCTCGGCGTCGGCCACGATCTTGACGAACCCGACCGCGTCGCCGAGGCCCTGCGCCTTGCCGTTGGCCGAGAACGGGAACGACGCGGTCTTGACGTCGTACCCCAACTCCTTGGCCTGCGCCTCGCTGTAGCCGAAGGAGGCGATCTGCGGCTGGCAGTACGTCGCCCGCGGCACCATGTCGAAGTTGATCTCCATGGTCTCCACGCCGGCGATCGTCTCGGCCGCGACGATGCCCATCGCCTCGGCGACGTGGGCGAGCATGAACTTGCCGGTGCAGTCGCCGATCGCGTAGACGCCCTCGACGTTGGTGCGGCCGCGCCCGTCGATGGCGATCGCCTTGCGCTCGGTCAGCTGGACGCCGACGTTCTCCAGGCCGTAGCCCTCCACGCGGGGGGCGAAGCCGAAGGCCGCGAGGAACTTGTCGGCCTCGAGCACCTGCTCCTCGCCGCCGCCGGCCGGGGCGATGGTGACCCTGACACCGCTGCCGGTGTCCTCGGCGCCCTTGACGGCGGTCGAGGTGAGCACCTTGATCCCGAGCTTCTTGTAGTGGCGCGCGAGCTCCTTGGAGACGTCGGCGTCCTCGGTGGGGACCATCCGGTCGAGGAACTCGATGATGGTCACGTCCACGCCGAAGTTCTTCAGGATGTAGCCGAACTCGACCCCGATCGCGCCCGAGCCGCCGATGATGATCGACTTCGGCAGCTCCGCGTCGAGGATCTGCTCCTCGTAGGTGACGATGTTCTTGCCGTTGGGGGTGACGCCCGGGACGCTGCGCACCGTCGCGCCGGCGGCGATGATGAGGTTGTCGAAGGTGTACGACGCGGTCTGGCCGTCGTGCGACTTCACGTCGACCGCCTTCGGGCCGACGAGGGTGCCCCAGCCGTCGATCTCGGTGATCTTGTTCTTCTTCATCAGGTAGTGCACGCCCTTGACGATGCCGGCGCTCACCTGGCGGGAGCGCGCGTGCGTCGGGCCGAACGACATGGTCGCGTCGCCCTCGATGCCGAACTTGGCCTTCTCGTGGGTCAGCACGTGCGCCAGCTCGGCGTTCTTCAGCAACGCCTTGGAGGGGATGCAGCCGACGTTGAGGCACACACCGCCCCAGTACTTGTCTTCCACGACGGCGACGGACTTGCCGAGCTGGGCTGCTCGGATGGCGGCGACGTAGCCACCGGGGCCGGCGCCGAGGACGAGGACATCGAAGTGGGTCACGACGCAAGCCTAGACCGCTGCGACCGCCCACCCGGTGTCGCCTTGGACACTCGCCGGTAACGTTCGCCGCGTGACCCTGTACGCCGCCTATGGGACCAACCTGGACCCCGCACTGATGGCCCGGCGTTGCCCGCATTCGCCGCTGCGGACCACCGGCTGGCTCAGCGGCTGGCGGCTGACCTTCGGCGGCGAGGAGCACGGCTGGGACGGCGCGCTGGCCACGATCGTGCAGGAGCCGCGTCAGCAGGTCTTCGTCGCGGTGTACGACGTGGCCCGCGAGGACGAGCGCACTCTCGACGAGTGGGAGTCGACCGACACGGGCCTCTACCGGCGGACCAAGGTGCGGATCAACACCCTCACCGACGATCTGGTGGCCTGGACGTACGTGCTCGACGCCTACGAGGGCGGTCTCCCGTCCGCGCACTACCTCGGTGCACTTTCCGACGCCGCCGAGGCGGCGGACGCGCCGGCCGACTACGTGCAGTGGCTGCGGACCCGGCCCTGCCGGTCGATCGGCAACTGACTCCGGGCTCGCCGCGACAGCAGCGAGCCCTCACGCGCTGCGCCCCAGCACCTCATCGGCCGGCAGCGGCCAGATGTCGTCGTCCGTGGCGAGGTGGAGCACCTCGAGCGGCACGCCGGCGGCCCGGCAGGCGGCGTACATCCCCTCGGCGAAGAGCCGGTCGGCACGGGCCGGTCCTCCACAGCCGGGCCGGGCGAGGAGGACCGCCACCCGCCCGCCCGGCATGAGGTCCTCGAGGAGGTCGCGCCACAGCCGCGCGGCCGCGGCCTGCCCGGCGGCGTCGACGACCTCGGGGAGGTCCTCGACCTCGCACAGCTGAGGGACGGGGCGGTCATCGGGCCCGACGAGGGCGAACCAGAGTGCTCGCCGCCGCCAGCCGAGGGGACGCATGACGGTGCGCCACATCTGCTCGACGTCGGACTGGGACTGCAGCGTCGGAGCGAACGGCTCCTGGTCGTGAGTGGTCATGGGCCCACGCTCCGCACAGCAGCAGGACTCTGCAAACGGCTCTCCACAACAGGGACCGGATCCGACAGGTTCCCTCCACAGCGCACGCTCGGGGCCTGCTGATCCACCGGTCGGCGAGCAGGCGGTGACCGACCCCCCGTGCGACCGATATCGTCACGCCCATGACCGCGCAGTCCGACCTGTCCCCCTACGAGCTCGCCCATGAGGCGGCCGCGACCCTCGCCGAGTTGACCGGCGTCGAGCGCCACGACGTGGCGCTCGTGCTGGGCAGCGGCTGGCTGCCGGCCATCGACGCCCTGGTGCAGCAGGACGGCTACAGCGCCACCGCCGAGATCGCCACCACCGACCTGCCGGGGTTCTCTGCGGCAGCGGTCGCGGGACACAGCGGCAAGATCCGCAGCATCGCGGTCTCCGACCCCTCCGGCGGCCAGAAGAACCTCCTGGTCTTCCTCAGCCGCACCCACTACTACGAGGGCAAGGGCGTCGCCGCGGTCGTGCACCCGGTGCGGACCGCTGCTGCGGCCGGCTGCCGGGCGATCGTCCTCACCAACGGCTGCGGTGGCCTCAAGCCCACCTGGTCCCCCGGCACGCCGGTGCTGATCAGCGACCACATCAACCTCACTGGCACCAGCCCCCTGACCGGCGCGACGTTCGTGGACCTCACCGACCTCTACAGCCCGCGGCTGCGTGCCCGTGCCCGTGAGCTCGACCCGAGCCTGGACGAGGGCGTCTACGTGCAGTTCCCCGGCCCCCACTACGAGACGCCCGCCGAGGTGCGGATGGCCGGCATCATCGGCGGCACCCTGGTGGGCATGAGCACCACGTTGGAGGCGATCGCCGCCCGCGAGGCGGGCATGGAGATCCTCGGCATCAGCCTGGTGACCAACCTCGCCGCCGGGATCAGCGACCAGCCGCTGAACCACGAGGAGGTGCTCGAGGCCGGCCGGGCCGCGGCTAGCCGGATGGGCACGCTGCTGGCGCAGATCGTTCCGGAGATCTGAGCCGGGCCTCCAGACCCAGACGACCGCCGCGCATCATCCGGGCGTGGTTCCACCGCAGCAGCGGCCGTGCCACCGCCGCCGGTGCGGCCAGCCAGCCGTGCACGGTGACCTCCTGCTGCCAGACCAGGCGGGTGCCCTCGCCGAACGGCTCCAGGGTCCATCGCACGCTGCCGCGCAGATGCCCGTCGACGCCCACCTCGATGGTGGGCAGTTCCCGGCTGAGCGCATGCAGCCTCAGCTCGAGGGTGTAGGGCAGCACCGACCGGCACAGTGCCACCGCGTCGTCGTCGCTGACCTTCGCGACAGCGACGACCTGCGGCCACCACGCCGGATAGTGCTCGAGGTCCACCAGCACCGAGCGCACCGCCTCCGGATCGGCGGCGACGGTCCATTGCTCACGGAAGGAGTACGACGGGGTCACAGCACCATGGTGCCCCCGCTAGCGTGGTGCCATGACCCTCGTCGACATCGCTCGCGCCTGGCTGGCCGAGGACCCGGACCCCGAGACCCGAGCCGAGTTGAGCGAGCTCATCGAGGCGGGCCCCTCCCCCGAGCTCGAGGACCGCTTCGCCGGCACCCTCCAGTTCGGCACCGCCGGCCTGCGGGGTGCGCTGGGGGCCGGTCCCAACCGGATGAACCGGGTCGTCGTGATCAGGGCCGCCGCGGGGCTGGCGGCGTACCTGCGTGACACGGGCGCGACCGGACCGGTCGTGATCGGGTACGACGCCCGCAAGAACTCCGACGTCTTCGCCCGCGACACCGCCGAGGTGATGACCGGCGCCGGCTTCGAGGCGCTGTTGCTGCCCAGCGCCCTCCCGACCCCGGTGCTCGCCTTCGCCATCCGCGACCGGGGCGCCGCGGCAGGCGTGATGGTGACCGCCAGCCACAACCCGCCGCAGGACAACGGCTACAAGGTCTACCTGGGCGACGGCTCGCAGATCGTGCCGCCGGCGGACGCCGAGATCGCGGCCCGGATCGCGGCCGTGGGCCCGCTGGCGCAGGTCCCCCGCGGCGACGCCGGGAGCGTGCTGGGCCTGGACATCGTCGACCGCTACGCGGCCACGGTGGCCGGGATCGTCGAGGACGGCCCGCGTGATCTCGCCATCGCGTACACACCGTTGCACGGCGTCGGCGGCGGTGCGGTCCTCGACGTGCTGCAGCGCGCCGGCTTCCCCGCGCCGTACGTGGTGGCGAGCCAGGCCGATCCCGACGGCGGCTTCCCGACGGTGAGCTTCCCCAACCCCGAGGAGCCCGGGGCGATGGACCTCGCGCTGGAGCTGGCGGCCGAGAAGGGCGTCGACATCGTGGTGGCCAACGACCCTGATGCCGACCGGTGTGCCGCAGCGGTCCGCGTGCCCGCGGGCGGCAGGCATGCCGACAACACGCGCCCGGGCGGCACGCACCCGGGCGGCACACAGCCGGCCGACACCTGGCGGATGCTCACCGGCGACGAGGTGGGCGCCCTGCTGGCCCACGCGCTGCTCCAGCGCGGCGCCACCGGCACCTACGCCACGAGCATCGTGTCGTCCTCACTGCTCGGCAAGCTCGCCGCTGACGCGGGTCAGCCCTATGAGGAGACGCTGACCGGCTTCAAGTGGATCGGCCGGGTCGAGGGTCTCGCGTACGGCTATGAGGAGGCGCTGGGCTACTGCGTGGATCCGCAGCACGTCAAGGACAAGGACGGCGTCTCGGCGCTGCTGCTCCTCTGCGACCTGGCCGCCCGCCAGAAGGCCGCCGGCCGCACCCTGCTCGAGGTGCTCGACGACCTGGCCGAGCGGCACGGGGTGCATGCCACCAGCCAGCTCTCGGTCCGGGTGAGCGACCTCGGCGAGATTGCCGCGGCGATGAAGCTGCTGCGCGCCGAGCCGCCGGCCGAGATCGGTGGCCTGGCGGTGCAGCAGGTCGACGACCTGGCGCTCGGCTCGGACCTGCTGCCCCCGACCGAGGGGCTGCGCTACCGACTCGCCGAGGGCGCCCGGGTGATCGTGCGGCCCAGCGGCACCGAGCCCAAGCTCAAGTGCTACCTCGAGGCGGTGGTGCCGGTCGAGGGCGGCCGAGACGGCCTGGCCTCGGCTCGTGAGGAGGCGGCCCGGCGCCTCTCCGATCTTCGGGCGGGGATCGCGGCGGCCGCCGGCCTGAGCGTGGACTGACCCTCAGAGGAGGAGCGCGACCGCGAAGGCAGCCAGCAGGACCAGCGCCACCACGATCTCCGGCACGGCCCAGGTACGCCGCACGTCCCCGGGGTCGGCGTCCGGGGCCAGCATCGACCGCGCGTCGCGGATCCGCTGGTGCGTCTGGTCCTCCACGAGGTCGGCGTACACGGTCAGCGGGTCGCGCGGCTGGCGGAACACCGTCTTGCGCAGCGAGCGCCCGACGGCCGGCGACACGAACCGCCGTCCGCGCACCGTCACCTCGAAGTAGCGCGCCACTCGCACATGGCCGATCGCGGCGAGCGGGATGAACAGGTCGGAGAACATCCGGCGGTAGACCAGCAGGTCGGTCGTGGTGCCGACGCGCGGGCGCAGGAGGGCGGCGTAGATCATCACCGCGAAGAGCAGGAGACCGATCACGATCGCGAGGTCGACGCGATGGATCACGCACAGCACCAGCGTGGCCAGGCACAGCACCAGTCCGACCACGCCGGTCACCCGGCCACTGGCGTTGAACCACACGATGGGCTGCTTCGTCGACTGCTCGGTCATGGTGCGGCCAGCCTATGCTGGCGCCGTGAGCGCAGCCGACATCGCCCCGATCATCGACCACACCCTGCTCAAGCCCGAGGCGACCCGCGCCGATGTGGAGGCACTCATCGCCGAGGCCGCCGAGCTGGGCACCTACTCGGTCTGCGTCTCCCCCTCGATGCTCCCCCTGGCCGTCCCGGACGGCCTGAAGGTCGCGGTGGTCTGCGGGTTCCCCAGCGGCAAGCACACCTCGGCGATCAAGGCCGCGGAGGCGGCCGAGTCGGTGCAGCGGGGCGCCGACGAGATCGACATGGTCATCGACGTGGGCGCAGCCAAGGAGCATCGCTACGACGACGTGCGCGCGGACATCGCGGCCGTGCGTGCGGCTGCCCCCGCGCCGACGGTGCTCAAGGTGATCATCGAGTCCGCCGCCCTCAGCGACGAGGAGATCGTCGGCGCATGCCGGGCCGCTGTCGAGGCGGAGGCTGACTTCGTCAAGACCTCGACCGGCTTCCACCCCGCCGGTGGGGCCAGCGAGCACGCGGTGCGCCTGATGCGCGAGACGGTCGGTCCGGACCTCGGGGTGAAGGCCTCGGGCGGCGTACGCACCCTGGAGCAGGCCGAGGCCATGGTGGCCGCGGGCGCCACCCGCCTGGGCGTGTCCGGTTCGCGGGCGCTGCTGCACGGCGGTACGCCGGCCGGCTCCTACTGATCCGTGCCAGCGCGTGTCGTCGTCCTCGCCGGTCCCTCCGGTGCCGGCAAGTCCCGACTGAGCCGACGTCTCGGCCTGCCGGTGTTGCGGCTGGACGACTTCTACAAGGACGGCAGTGATCCGACGCTGCCCCGCATCGAGCACGGCCCCGGCCACGGCCTGGTCGACTGGGACGACCCCCGGTCGTGGCTGCCCGATGACGCGCTCGCCGCGATCGGGGAGCTGTGTGCCACGGGTCGTGTCGAGGTGCCCGTCTACGACATCGCCCACGACGGCCGCAGCGGCATGCAGGTGCTCGACCTCGACGGCCACGAGGCGTTCATCGCCGAGGGCATCTTCGCCCAGGAGATCGTGGCCGGCTGTGAGCGGGCGGGGCTGCTGTTGGCGGCGTACTGCATCACGCAGCGGCCGCTCGTGACGTTCTGGCGCCGCCTGGTCCGCGACCTGCGCGAGCACCGCAAGCCGCCGCTGGTGCTGATCAAGCGCGGCCTGGTGCTGATGCGGGTGCAGCGGCTCGTGGTGGCCGACGCGCAGGCGAAGGGCTGCCGGGTGGCCAGCCCTGAGGAGGCGTACGCCGAGCTGCGCAGACTCGGACGACCGCGCACGGTGACGCTCCCGGCCGGCCTGCACCAGCCCGACGACGTCTCCTGCGGCGCCACGTCGGTGGTCGTCGCCAGGATGCTGCGAGACGCGGGCTACGCCGCCGAGGTCGCGCCGCGCTTCGGCGAGGCCGTGCTGGCCATGCACCGCAGCTTCCACGGCTGGCCACGGCGCCTCGGCACGGCGTTCTGGTCGGTGGCCCACCACCTGCGCCGGATCGAGGGCATGCGCTACACGCTCGCGATCGCCTACCTCGCGCCCGGCCGCGCCTTCGACCGGCTGCACGCGACCGCCGGCCGCGGCCTCCTCGCCGCCCTGTACGTCGGAACCCGGCTGCTGCCCAGGCACGTCACGCTGGTCGTCGGCACCGACGGAGCCGCGCTGCGGGTCTTCGACCCGGCCGACGGCGCGGTCCGCACCGTCACCCGCGAGCAGTTCACGAGCCACACGATCGGGCTGGGCGGCTGGCCGCGGTCCTGGTCGGTCGTGGTGCCCAGGGCGGTGGGTGTCTCAACGAGGCGCCGGCGCCTCGCCGGGACTCACAGCTCGGCGTAGGCCTGCTTGATCCGGTGGATGATCTCGACCCGCTCGTCGTAGGGCAGGAACGCCGACTTCATCGCGTTGACCGTGAAGCGCTCGAGGTCGGCCAGGTCGTAGCCGAAGGCCTCGACCAGGCCCGCCATCTCCTCGGTCATGGAAGTGTTGGACATGAGCCGGTTGTCGGTGTTGACGGTGACCCGGAAGCCGAGCTCGGCGAGCAGCCCGAAGGGGTGCTCGGCGATCGAGGGCGCGGCACCGGTCTGGACGTTGGAGCGCGGGCAGATCTCCAGCGGGATGCGCCGGTCACGCACATAGGCCGCCAGGCTGCCGAGCACCGGCGTGCCGTCGGGGCCTACCGTGATGTCCTCGGCGATCCGCACCCCGTGGCCGAGCCGGTCGGCGCCGCACGGGTGCACCGCCTCCCAGATGGAGGGCAGTCCGAAGCCCTCGCCGGCGTGGATGGTGTAGCGGACGTTCTCCGCGGCCAGCTTCTCGAACGCCGCCAGGAACCGGGTGGGAGGGTAGCCCGCCTCGGGGCCGGCGATGTCGAAGCCGGCCACGCCGCGCTCGCGCCAGGCGACGGCGAGCTGGGCGATCTCGGAGGCGCGAGCGGCCTGCCGCATGGCGGTGACGAGCTGGCGCACCACGATGCCGGTCTCCTCCATGCCCTCGGCGAAGCCGCGCTGTACCGCTGCGACGACCTCCTCCAGGCTGAGGCCGCCGTCGACATGGAGCTCGGGTGCGTAGCGGATCTCGGCGTACACCACGCCGTCGGCGGCGAGGTCCTCGACCGCCTCGCGCGCCACGCGCGTGATCGCCTCCGGCGTCTGCATGACCGCGACCGTGTGGCGGAACGTCTCGAGGTAGAGCTCGAGCGACCCGGAGTCGGCCGAGGCCGCGAACCAGTCGGCCAGCTCCTCGGCGTTGAGCGCCGGAAGGTCGTGACCGACCGCGGCCGCCAGATCCAGGATCGTGGAGGGCCTCAGGCCACCGTCGAGATGGTCGTGCAGGACGACCTTCGGTGCCCGCCGGATCTGGTCATGGGTCAGGTGTCCTTCGCTCGATCGCACACCCACATCCAAGCAGCAAAGGGGCCAGATGCTGGTCTCGAGGACGCCCGAGGGGGCTGACTGCTACCTGGGCAGCCGCCGCAGCCCGGCGCCCCGGCCCGGCGCCCCGGCCTCAGCCGATCCGCTCGATCACCAGCGGCGAGGGCGTGTACGCCGAGCCCGGGGCGGCGATGTCGTACCCGCCCTCGAGTGCCGCGAGCGCCCGGTCGAAGCGCTCGGGGGTGTCGGTGTGCAGGGTGAACAGCGGCGCGCCGGCCGTCACGGTTTCGCCGGGTCGGGCGTGCCACACGATGCCGGCACCGGCCTGCACCGGGTCCTCCTTGCGCTCGCGACCCGCCCCGAGCCGCCAGGCGGCCAGGCCGACCGCCATCGCGTCGAGCCGGGTCAGCACGCCGTCGGACGGCGCGGTGACCACGTGGGTCTCCCGCGCGACGGGCAGCTGCGCCGACGGGTCGCCGCCCTGCGCCGAGATCATCGCCCGCCAGGCGTCCATCGCCCGCCCGGAGGCGAGTGCGTCAGCCGGGTCGACGTCGGTCACCCCGGCGGCCTGGAGCATCTCGCGGGCCAGCGCGACGGTCAGCTCCACGACGTCGGCGGGGCCGCCGCCCTCGAGCACCTCGACCGACTCCGCGACCTCGAGGGCGTTGCCGGCGGTCAGACCGAGCGGCGTCGACATGTCGGTGAGCAGCGCCACCGTGGTGACGCCGGAGTCCTGGCCCAGCGAGACCATCGTGCGGGCCAGCTCGCGGGCGTCGTCGAGCGACTTCATGAACGCGCCGCTGCCGACCTTCACGTCGAGCACCAGGGCGCCGGTGCCCTCGGCGATCTTCTTCGACATGATCGAGGAGGCGATCAGCGGGATCGCCTCGACGGTGCCGGTGACGTCACGCAGGGCGTAGAGCTTGCGGTCGGCCGGCGCGAGCCCCGAGCCGGCGGCGCAGATCACGGCGCCGACGGACTCCAGCTGGGCCAGCATCTCCTCGTTCGACAGCGTCGCCCGCCAGCCGGGGATCGACTCGAGCTTGTCGAGCGTGCCGCCGGTGTGGCCGAGACCGCGGCCCGACAGCTGGGGCACCGCGACGCCGCAGGCGGCGACGAGCGGCGCCAGCGGCAGGGTGATCTTGTCGCCGACACCGCCGGTGGAGTGCTTGTCGGCCGTGGGACGCGAGAGCGAGGAGAACGACATCCGCTCCCCCGTCGCGATCATCGCGGCCGTCCAGCGGGCGATCTCGCGGCGGCTCATCCCGCGCAGCAGGATCGCCATGTTGAGCGCGGCCATCTGCTCGTCGGCGACGACGCCGTCGGTGTAGGCCCGGATCACCCAGTCGATCTGGCTGTCGCTCAGCTCCCCGCCGTCACGCTTGGCGTGGATGACCTCGATCGCGTCGTGGCTCTGGTCGCTCATCTCAGGTTCTCCGCTCCGAAGGCGTCGGGGAGCACCTCGGTCATGGTGCGCACCCCCGCGGGTGTCATCAGCTCGAGGGTGGGGCCGCCGTTCTCCCACAGCAGCTGGCGGCAGCGGCCACACGGCATGATCACGCCGCCCTCGCCGTCGACGCACACGAAGTGGGTGAGTCTGCCGCCGCCGGTCACGTGCAGCTGGGAGACGAGCCCGCACTCGGCGCACAGGGTGACGCCGTACGCCGCGTTCTCGACGTTGCATCCCACGACTGTCCGGCCGTCCTCGACCAGCGCCGCGGCGCCGACCCGATAGCGCGAGTACGGCGCGTAGGCGTGCTCGGCCGCCTCGATCGCTGCCGCACGCAGCACGGCCCAGACCTCACTGCTTGACATAGGGCTCACCGTCGGCGGCGGGTGCACGCACGCGCCCGACCAGGCCGGCCACCGCGACGATGGTCGCGAGGTAGGGCAGCATCGCCAGGAAGTACGACGGGATCGCGTGGGTGTTGATCGACAGGTTCGTCTGCACCGCGATCGCGAAGCCGAACAGCAGCGCCGCGGCGGTGGCGCCCCGCGGCGACCAGCGGCCGAAGATCACCGCGGCCAGCGCGATGAAGCCGTTGCCGGAGGTGATGCCCTTGGTGAAGCCGCCCACCGACCCGATGGTGAAGTAGGCGCCGCCGAGGCCGGCGATCGCCGAGCCGAGGATGACGTTGCGGTAGCGCAGCGCCAGCACCTTGATGCCGACGGTGTCGGCCGCCTTCGGGTGCTCGCCGACCGCGCGGGTGCGCAGCCCCCACCGGGTGCGGAAGAGCGCCACGTCCACGGCGAAGATGAGCACGTAGGTCAGGTAGACGACGATGTTGGCCTCGAAGAACAGCGGGCCGATCACCGGGATCGAGTGCAGCAGCGGGATGTCGATCTCGCCGAGCACCTTCGGTGAGTTGAACCGGGCGCTGTCGTTCTGCATGAACGCATCGAAGAGGAAGCCGGTCAGGCCGGCGGCGAGCACGTTGAGCACGACGCCGAGGACCACCTGGTTGACCAGGTAGCGGATCGCGAACAGGGCCAGCAGCACGCCCATGAACGCGCCCGCGGCCATGGCACCGAACAGGCCGACCCAGCTCACCGCGACGCTGCCGACCAGCGCGGCCGCCCACGCCCCGGCGAGCATCTGCCCCTCGATCGCGACGTTGATGACGCCCGAGCGCTCGCACATCACGCCCGCGAGCGCGCCCAGGATCAGCGGGACGGCGAGCGCGATCGAGTTCTGCAGCAGCCCCACCACGTCGATGTCGGGGTGACGGCCCTGGGTGGAGACCCAGCTGAAGAACGCGACCAGGAACAGGACGAACGCGATCCCGGCCGCCCACGGGGTCGAGCGGCGGCCGAAGCCGCGCACGCCCTGCCATGCGGCGATCGCCAGGATCACCAGGCCCACCACGATCACCGTGGCCTTCGCCGGCAGCGAGACCGTGTGGCCGTCGAAGACCAGGTGGGCGGTGCCGCCATGGACCTTCAGGCCGAGCCACAGCAGGGTGATCAGGCCCAGGACGGCGTACGTCGCGGCCCGCAGCAGCCGCGTGCGCGGGGACAGCGAGGTGTCGACGACCTCGTGGTGGACGACGACCTCGTCGGCCGTCTCCGGAGCGACAGTGTTCATCCGTTCCACCCCTTCGCGAGCTCGGCACCCACCGAGCTGCCGGACGTCTTGAGCCGGAAGATCGCGCGGATCACCGCCGGGGCGGCGATGAAGAGCACGATCAGCGACTGGATCACCTGCACCAGCTCGATCGGCGTGTACTGCTGCATCAGCGGGGCGCCCGCGCGCAGCCCGCCGAAGAGCAGGCCGGCGAAGATGGTGCCGACCGGGTTGGCCCGGCCGAGCAGCGCGACGGTGATCGCGTCGAAGCCGATGCCGGCGTCGATGTCGCCGGTCAGCTGCGGATTCGTGCCGAGCACCTGGGACACACCGGCGAGACCGCACAGCGCGCCGGAGAGCAGCATGACCACGACGTAGCTGTTCTCCACGTGCATGCCCGCCGTACGCGCCGCGAACGGGTTCGCGCCCACGGCCCGCAGCCGGAAGCCGAGTCGGCTGTAGGTGAGCAGCCACCACACGAATCCGGCCGCGGCCAGCGAGAGCAGCAGACCGAGGTGGACGCGCAGGGAGCCGCCGAGCAGCAGCGGCAGGGTGGCGTTGTGGTCCACCGGATTGGAGATGGCCTGGCCGTACGGCGGGGCCTGGAAGCCCTTGACCGACAGCAGGTAGCCCAACAGGTTGAGGGCGACGTAGTTGAGCATGATCGTGGTGATCACCTCGTGCGCCCCGGTGCGCGCCTTCAGGAAGCCGGCGATGCCGCCCCACAGCGCGCCACCCACGATGCCGGCCACGACAGCGACGATCAGGTGCAGCACGACCGGCAGGTGCCAGTGGAACCCGACGAAGCCGGCGAAGATCGCGCCCAGGATGATCTGGCCCTGGCCGCCGATGTTGAACAGGCCGGCGCGGAACGCCAGCCCTACGGCCAGGCCGCCCGCGATGAGCGGGGTGGCGTTCGTCAGGGTCTCCGAGATCGGGCCCAGGTAGCCCGACATCGTGCCGTTCGCCGCGGTGTGGGGGTTGAAGATCGCGCCGTAGAACAGGGCCTGGTAGGTGTGCCAGATCGCCGACCAGGCGAACCGGAACGTGTCGCCGGGATAGTGGAAGAAGTACTTGAACGAGCCACGCGTCTGCGGGTCGGCGATCGCGATCAGGATCGCCGAGATCACCAGCGCCGTCAGGAAGGACAGGGCGGTGACGAGCGCGGTGTCCCGGGCGCTGCTGCGCCGCTTCGTCGGCGTCGCCGGGGTGGGGGCGGGCGCCGGGGCGGTCTCGGTGGTGCTCATCGCGTTGCTCCCGTCGGGGTCTCACCGGTCTGGCCGGCCATCAGCATGCCGATCTCCTCTGCGAGGGCCGGGTCGGTGCCACCGGCGACCTCGCCGATGATCTTGCCGCGATACATCACCCCGATGCGGTCGGCGAGGCCGAGGACCTCGTCGAGCTCGCTCGAGATGAGGATGACGGCGGCGCCGTTGTCGCGCTCGGCCACGATCCGCTGGTGCACGAACTCCATCGAGCCGACGTCGAGGCCGCGGGTGGGCTGGGCGACGATGAGCAGCTTGAGGGGGCGCGACATCTCGCGCGCCAACACCACCTTCTGCTGGTTGCCACCCGACAGGGTCGAGGCGGCGTGCCCGATCGAGGAGGTGCGTACGTCGAACTCCTCGACCTTCTGCTCCGCGTGGCGGCGGATGTGCCCGAGGTCGAGGTTGAGCCGCCCGGAGTAGGGCTGCTGGTCGTAGAGGTCGAGCACCATGTTCTCCGCGACGGAGAAGCTGGAGACCAGCCCGTCGTGCATGCGGTCCTCGGGGACGTAGCCCACGCCGAGCCCCAGGATGTCGTCGGTGCTCATCCGGGTGACGTCGGCCCCGGCGATGCGGATCCGGCCGGCGTCGGCGCGCTCGAGGCCGACCAGGGCCTCGGTGAGCTCGGTCTGGCCGTTGCCCTGCACGCCGGCCAGTGCGTAGATCTCGCCGCCCCTGACGCTGAAGCTCACGCCGTCGACCGTCACGGCGCCGGCCTCGTCGAGGATCCGGACGCCGTCCACCTCGACGACGTCGTCCCCGGGGGTGGCCGGGCGCTTGTCGATGTTGAGCTTGACCGGGCGGCCGACCATCAGGGAGGCCAGCTCGGCCGGGGTGGAGTCCGGTGACGCCGTACCGACGACCTTGCCGCGGCGGATGACGGTGATCTTGTCAGCGACGGCGCGCACCTCGCGCAGCTTGTGGGTGATGAAGACGATCGCCGTACCGCTCTGCTTGAGCGAGGTCATGATCTCCATCAGGTCGTCGGTCTCCTGCGGGGTCAGCACCGCGGTCGGCTCGTCGAGGATGAGCACCTTCGCGTCGCGGACCAGCGCCTTGAGGATCTCCACGCGCTGCTGGACGCCGACCGGCAGGTCCTGCACGAGGGCGTCGGCGGGCACGTCGAGGCCGTAGCGCTGGGAGATGTCGCGGACCTCACGGCGGGCCCGGCGGCGGTCGAGGAACCCGAGCAGGCCGAGCGGACCACCGGTCCGCTCGTGACCGAGCTCGATGTTCTCGGCGACGGTGAAGACCGGGATCAGCATGAAGTGCTGGTGCACCATGCCGATGCCCGCGGCCATCGCGTCACCGGGACCGGCGAACGTCATCGGCTGGCCATCGATGAGGATCTCGCCCTCGTCGGGCTGGTAGAGCCCGTAGAGCACGTTCATCAGCGTGCTCTTGCCTGCGCCGTTCTCCCCCAGCAGGGCGTGGATCTCGCCCGGCTCGACCACCAGGTCGATGTGGTCGTTGGCGGTCAGCGCGCCGAAGCGCTTGGTGATCCCCCGCAGCTCGAGCTTCACTGCACCTCCCCTTGAGTCGGGCTCAGCCTAGTGGCCGCCCTCGTGGTCTGGAACACATCGGGGGGAGCCCCGCAGGACTCCCCCCGAGCGAGCCAACCGGTCACCGACCGGCTGGCTCAGGCGTGCTTCACTTCGGCTGGCTGGGCGAGGTGATGGTGATCGCGCCCGACTCGATGTCCGAGGTGATCTTGCTCAGGGCGTCCTTGACGTCCTGGGGCACCTTGGAGTCGAAGTCGTGGAACGGCGCCAGCCCGGTGCCGCCGTTCTGCAGGGTGCCGACCCAGTTGCCGCTGGGGAAGGAGCCCGTGCCGACCTGCTTCATGTAGTCCTGCACCGACTGCGAGAGGCCCTTGGTCACCGAGGTGATGAAGTACTTGCCGTACTGCGCGGCGCTCTCGTAGCCGTCGGTGTCGACCCAGATCAGGTTGAGCTTGCCGCCCGAGGCCTCGGCCGCGGCACCCGCGCCGAGACCGGCGCCACCGGCCACCGGGAAGACGATGTCGGCGCCCTGCTGGACCATCGCCTCGGTGATCGACTTGCCCTTGTTCTGGTCGGTGAAGGAGCCGGCGAACGTGCCGCCCTTCTGGTTGGTCTCGTCCCAGCCGAGGACCTTGACGTTCTTGTGGTTCTGCTTGTTGTAGTACTGGACGCCCTCCCAGAAGCCGTCCATGTAGATCGTCACCGGCGGGATGTTGATGCCGCCCCAGGTGCCGACGGTGCCGGTCTTGCTCATCGCGGCCGCGAGGTAGCCACCGAGGAAGCCGCCCTGGGCGGTGTTGAACTCCAGCCCGTAGACGTTGGGGGCGGTCGACGCGCTGTCGATCTCGGCGTAGTGCTGCTTGGGGTTCGCCGTGGCGATCTTCTTGACGTTGTCCGACATCAGGCCGCCGACGGCGACGATCGTGTCACAGCCCGCGTTGGTCTCGGTCGTGAGGTTGGGCGTGTAGTCGTTCGAGGAGTTCGAGGCGACATAGGAGATCGAGAGGTTCGGGTTGCTCTGCTTGGCAGCCGACAGACCCTCCCACGACGACTGGTTGAAGGACTTGTCGTCGACGCCACCGGTGTCGAGCACCATGCAGGCCTTGATCTTGGCGCCTGCGGCGCTGGACGAGGTCCCCGCGCCGGCGCTGGTCTTGTCCGAGGCATTGTCGCTCGGCTTGCTCGAGCAGCCGGCAGCGATGAGCGCGACCGCACCCACCGCCGCGAGGGTCTTGGCAACGTGACGCAAAGGTCCTCCTTGAAGTGTCGGCAGCCCCCCGGGCGCCGGACTGAATAGCGACACCCTAGGACAGCCGGACCACGGTGGGCAGGCCCCGTCCCGGACGATACGCAGTTGTTATCCAGCGGCCGGTTCGGTGCCGTCGTACGCCGCGAGCAGCCGGTCGGCCGCGACCGTTGCGGGCAGGTCGCCGGCAAGCACCTGCGCACGCACCTCGTCGCGGATCGAGCGCACCCCCGCGGAGTGCCTCAGCCGCTGGTCGAGCTCGTCGCGCACGAGCGCCCAGGTGAAGTCGAGCTGCTGCTGGGCCCGCTTGTGGCGCAGCCCCTCCTCGCCGAGGTGGGCACGGTGCAGCAGCACCTGCTCCCAGACCCCTTCCACGCCGTCGTCATGGAGCCCCGAGCAGGTCACGACCGGCGGCGCCCACTCCCCCTTCGCACGGACGAGCCGCATGGCACCGCTGAGCTCCCGGGCCGCGGCGCGCGCCTCCATCTCGCGATCACCGTCGGCCTTGTTCACCGCGATGACGTCGGCGATCTCCAAGATGCCCTTCTTGATGCCCTGCAGCTGGTCACCGGTGCGCGCGATCGTGAGGAAGAGGAACGTGTCCACCATCCCGGCCACCGTCACCTCGGACTGGCCGACGCCGACGGTCTCGACGAGGACGACGTCGTACGCCGCCGCCTCGAGCACCGTCATGGCCTGCACCGTCGCGCGGGCGACCCCGCCGAGGGTGCCCGCCGACGGGCTCGGCCGGATGAAGGCGTCGGGGTCGACGGCGAGCCGCTGCATGCGGGTCTTGTCGCCGAGCACCGAGCCGCCGGTGCGCACGCTGGAGGGGTCGACGGCCAGCACACCCACCTTGTGACCGGCCGCTGTCAGACGCGACCCGAGGGCCTCGATGAACGTCGACTTCCCGACGCCCGGGACGCCGGAGATGCCGACGCGGACCGCCGCGCTGCCCGTGCCACCGCCCCCGATCCGGACCAGCAGCTCGCGGGCGCTCTCCCGGTGCGCCGGCTTGGTCGACTCCACCAGGGTGATCGCCCGGGAGATGGCCGCCCGGCGCCCACCGCGGATGCCCTCGACGAGGTCGGCCAGCGCGGCTTGGGACTCAGTCGTCACGACGCCACGCTATCGGCTCGCCGGCGCGGGCGCCGCCGGGCCCGCGGGGCTTGGCCCCGTGCGCGAAAGGGGCTACCTTCGAAAGGTGGGCATCGTCCGTACGGTGTCGCCCCTCGTTAAGCAAATGGCGAGATCTCCCGCTACGGAATCGATGACCCAGATGTCTTCACGAGAACTTCCTCCTCCATCAGACGGCCCCGCGCAGCTCTTCCTCACCCGCAGCGAGCGCGCCGAAGAGACGAGCACCCTGCTGGAGGCGGCGGTCGCTGCCACCACCTCGGGGGCGCGGCGCGCAGCCCTCGAACAGGTCGTCAGGCTCAACCTCGACCTCGTCTCGGCGCTCACCATGGCGGTGGCGAAGCGCTACCGCGCAACGACGTTGGACACCGACGCGCTGCTGGACCACGTCCACGCGATCTACACCGAAGCCGTGCTCGGGCTCGAGCGAGCACCCAGCAGCGACCTCGTCGTGTGGCTCACCCCGATCGTGCGCCACGCCGTGATGGACTTCGTCCGCCGCAGTACGCACGCGCAGCAGCCGGCTTGAACGCCGGGCCCGAGGTTCGACGACCGCCGCTGACGCCCGGGAGCCGGACGCCATGCGGCCTCAGTGGTCGAGCTGCTCGCGTAGGCGCCTGAGCAGGTCCAGCGCCGAGTCGGCGATGACGGTGCCGGGCAGGAACACCTCGGTCGCGCCCATCTGCTTCAACGTCGGTACGTCGTCGGGCGGGATGACGCCGCCGATCACGATCATGATGTCGGGCCGGCCCTGCTCCGCGAGCGCCTTCTTCAGCGCCGGCAGGAGGGTGAGGTGTCCGGCGGCCAGCGAGGAGACGCCCACGATGTGGACGTCGGCGTCGACGGCCTGCTGGGCGACCTCCTCGGGGGTGGAGAACAACGGCCCCACATCGACGTCGAAGCCGAGGTCGGCGAAGGCCGACACGACGACCTTCTGGCCGCGGTCGTGGCCGTCCTGGCCCATCTTCGCCACCAGGATCCGCGGGCGGCGGCCCTCGGCCTCCTCGAACTCCTCGGTCGCCTCGAGGACGGCCTGCACGTTGCTGGCCTCGCCGGCCTCGTCGCGGTACACGCCGGAGATCGTACGGATCACCGCCTGGTGGCGGCCCCACACCTTCTCCAGCGCCTCGCTGATCTCGCCGACCGTGGCCTTCGCCCGGGCGGCGTCGACCGCCAGCTCCAGGAGGTTGCCCTCGCCGCGGTCGGCGGAGTTGGTCAGTGCCTCCAGCGTGCGGCGTACGTCCTCGTCGTTGCGCTCGGCGCGCAGCCGCTCGAGCTTGGCGACCTGCTGGCGATAGACCTCGTCGTTGTCGACCTTGAGGACCTCGAGCGGGTCCTCCGCCGGCAGCCGGAACGTGTTGACGCCGATGACCTTCTGGGCGCCGGAGTCGATCCGCGCCTGGGTGCGGGCCGCGGCCTCCTCGATGCGCATCTTCGGGATGCCCTGCTCGATGGCCTTCGCCATGCCGCCGGCGGCCTCGGCCTCCTGGATGTGCGCCCAGGCGCGCTCGGCGAGGTCGTGGGTCAGCCTCTCCACGTAGTAGGAGCCCGCCCAGGGGTCGATCGTGCCGGTGGTGCCGCTCTCCTGCTGCAGCAGGAGCTGGGTGTTGCGTGCGATCCGGGCCGAGAAGTCGGTCGGCAGCGCGATCGCCTCGTCGAGGGCGTTGGTGTGCAGCGACTGGGTGTGACCCTGGGTCGCGGCCATCGCCTCGATCGCGGTGCGGCCGACGTTGTTGAACACGTCCTGAGCGGTCAGCGACCAGCCGGAGGTCTGGCTGTGCGTGCGCAGGCTGAGGCTCTTGGGGTTCTTCGGGTCGAACTCGCGCACCAGGCGGCTCCACAGCGCGCGGGCGGCGCGCATCTTGGCGACCTCCATGAAGAAGTTCATCCCGATCGCCCAGAAGAAGGAGAGCCGCGGCGCGAAGGAGTCGATGTCCATCCCGGCGGCGAGGCCGGCGCGGATGTACTCGACGCCGTCGGCCAGCGTGTAGGCGAGCTCGAGGTCGGCGGTCGCCCCGGCCTCCTGCATGTGGTAGCCGGAGATGGAGATCGAGTTGAACCGCGGCATCCGCTGGGAGGTGAAGGCGAAGATGTCGGAGATGATCCGCATCGACGGCGCCGGCGGGTAGATGTAGGTGTTGCGGACCATGAACTCCTTGAGGATGTCGTTCTGGATCGTCCCCGTGAGCTGCTCCGGCTTCACCCCCTGCTCCTCGGCGGCGGCGATGTAGAGCGCCAGCACCGGCAGCACCGCCCCGTTCATCGTCATCGAGACCGACATCTGGTCCAGGGGGATGCCGTCGAAGAGCGTGCGGGTGTCATAGATCGAGTCGATCGCCACCCCGGCCATGCCGACGTCGCCGCGTACGCGCGGGTGGTCGGAGTCGTAGCCGCGGTGCGTGGCGAGGTCGAAGGCGACCGAGAGGCCCTTCTGGCCGGCGGCGAGGTTGCGCCGGTAGAACGCGTTCGACTCCTCCGCGGTGGAGAAGCCGGCGTACTGCCGGATCGTCCACGGCTGGGTGGTGTACATCGTGGGGTACGGCCCGCGCAGGAACGGGCTCAGCCCCGGCCAGGTGTCGAGGCCGTCGAGACCCTCGAGGTCGCCGGCGGAGTAGAGCGGCTTGACCTCGATGCCCTCGGGGCTGTGCCACGGCTCCGCCGGGTCCGGCCAGCCCATGATCCAGCGGGACGGGTCCTCGAACGGGAGGTCGGCGAACGACTCGGGAATGCTCATGACAGCTGCTCCCTGACTCGGTGGAGGAAGGCGAGGGCGTCCACGCCCATGGCGGCGGAGTCGTCGCAGTAGTCGACCGGCTTGCCCGCGATGATGAGGTACGTCGCACCAGCGCCGCGCAGTGCCTCGGCAGCGGTCTGCCCCCACTCGGCGTACGCACCGTCGGCGCCGGCCAGGCAGACGACCTTCTGGCCCCGGTAGGCGGCCAGCAGGTCCTCGGGCGAGGCCGTCGCGCCGGCGAGGTCGACGGTGACGCCACCGGCCGCCAGCAGGTTGCTGGCGAAGGTGGCCCGGGCGGTGTGCTGCGCGACCGGGCCCAGGGTGGCAAGGAAGACGTGCTCGGCCGGCGTGGTGTCGCGCAGCTCCTCGAACGCCGCGCCGTAGCGGCGCACCCGGTCGTTGAGCGGGTCGGGTTCGCGCTCGGGCAGCGATTCGGCGAGGTTCGGGAACTCCGAGAGACCGGTGATCGGCCGCTTGCGCCGCGCGATCTCGGTCTCCCGCTTCGCCACGACGGTCGCGACCCGGTCCTGGAACGGAGCGAGCCCGTCGGCCTCGAGCCGCTGGAACTCGGCCCATCCGCCGGCGGCGAGGTCGAGGGTGAGCTTCTCGACGGCGTACGCACCGGCCGCCGGATCGGTCACCGCCGCGACATGCGACTCGTCGATGAGCAGGTGGTTGACGTTGCGGGCGATGCGCCGACCGAAGGCCTGGGGCCGGCCGTTGGCGCTGTCGAAGGGCAACACCGTCACCGCGTCGGCGCCACCGACGCCCGCCGCGAACGCCGCCACGGTGCCGCGCAGCATGTTCACGTAAGGGTCGTACTTGCTGAGCATCGGCCGGCTGGTGACAGCGTGCTGCCGCTGGACCACCTCCGCGCCGGCGCCCCCGGTCGTCGAGACCCCGGTGGTCGAGCCTGTCGAGACCCCGGCGGTCGAGCCTGTCGAGACCCCCGAGAGCTCGAGCACCCGCGCCCACAGCTGGCGGGCGGCGCGGAGCTTGGCGATGGTGGGGAACTGCTCGTCGGTGGCGGCATAGCGGAACTCGATGAGTCGCGCCGCCTCGGCCACCGTCAGACCGGCCCTCACCAGCGCACGCAGGTAGGTCACCGCGACGAAGAGGCTGTAGCCGAGCTCCTGGGCGTCGCTCGCGCCGAGGTCGTGGGCCGCCGTCGCGTCGGCGACCAGGGCCAGGACGCCGGCCTTCCGCGCCAGCGCGGCGAACTCGGCGACCTCGGCGGAGTGGTCCCGCCGCTCGCCCAGGCCGCGCAGCGCCGCACCGATCGGGTCGAAGCCGAGATTGGTGTCCGGGTGCGGGTCGACGCCGCGCTCGTCGGCGTACCGCAGGAACGCCTTGGCGGTCTCCAGCGGCGCCGTGGGCGCCTCGAGCACGACCGGGGCGAGGTCGAGCAGCACGCCGTCGAGCACGGCGGCGAGGTCGGTGCCGGGGTCGGCTGCGAGCCAGACACTGGTGACGCCGCCGTCCAGGTCGACCAGGGCCGCCTCGTTGGCCTGCTTCGGGTCGGGGTCGGCGATCAAGGACCGGATGTCCCACGCACCGGCCCGGGTGGGCCGGACCGTCACGACCTCACCACCGGGCACGCCGAGCGGGGTCACGCCGATGCCGTCGAGCGTGGTCCGGGTCAGCTTGTCCCAGACCAGGCTGTCGGCGTCGTGCTCGCCGATCCGGCCGCTCTTGCGCAGGACGCCGGCCGCGGCCCGCTCCCACTCCTGGCGGGTGTGAGCGTCCTCGGGCTGCGTCAGCTCGATGGAGGTCATGGGCCGAACCTTAGGGACGTGACGTGGTGGTCGCCACAGAGTGTGACCTTTCCTACCTGCCCGCATGCGCGCTGCCGGGTGGCCTCCACAGACGGCATGACGAGGGGCCGCACAGGGCAGCCGCTGATCCTGTGTTCAGCTGTCGGCCACCCGCTGATCCCCGTCTCGCCACGCCCGTGCGGCACGGTGCCGGCATGAGGATCGCCCTGGTCACCGATGCCTTCTACCCCGCCACCGACGGCGCCACCACCACCCTCAAGGCGGTCGCCGACAGGCTCATCGAGACCGGACACGAGGTGCGCTTCGTCGCGCCCGCGCCTGGCCTGCCGACGTACAACCGCAGCATGGTCGTCCGGGTGGATCCGGTGGTGCGGCCGGGCCGGCAGGTCCGCGCGGCGCTCGAGGACTTCGACCCCGACCTGGTGCAGGTGACCAACCCCGGGCGAGTGGGCCGCAAGGCGCTCAAGCACGCGAGCGCGCTCGGCCTGCGCACGCTGGTGGTGCAGCAGTCCCCTGTGGAGGAGAGCACGGGCGAGTACTGGCGCTCCCGGGTGGCCGATCGCGCTGACCGGGTGGTGGTGACGGCACGCTGGATGGTCGGGCGCCTCGCCGCGCTCGACGTCGAGACCGAGCTGTGGCTGCCGGGCGTCGACGCGGCCGCATTCACCCCCGCCGTCCGCGACGCCTGGTTGGCCGAGAAGTGGTCGCGTGCCCGCTCGGCCGGCGGCCCGCGGGTCATCGTCGGGTACGTCGGAGCCCTCGCCAAGCGTCACGGCGTCCGCGACCTCGCCGCCCTGGGCACGGTGCCAGGCATCCGGCCGGTGATCATCGGCGACGGGGCACAACGCGGCTGGCTGGAGCAGCGGCTGGCCGCGGCCCGCTTCACCGGACCGCTGGCCTGCGGCGACCTTGCCACGGCGATCGCCACCCTCGACGTCCTGGTCCACCCCGGCCGACACGAGACCTGCTGCCACGCATTGCGCGAGGCCGGGGCGAGCGCGCTCCCCGTGGTCGCGCCTCGATCCGGCGGCGCCCCTGGGGTGGTGCACCACCTGGAGACGGGCCTCCTCTACGACCCCACGGACGAGGCCGGGCTGGCCGACGCCGTCGCCGCCATCGCAGCGGACCCGCACCGGCGACTGCTGGGCGAACGCGGGCGCGAGGTCGCGCTCGAGCGCACGTGGCGCGACGCGGTCGACGAGCTGGTCGCGCCGTACGTTCCGGCACGCGCGTGAGTTCCCGCTCGGTTGTTGACCGGCGAGTAACCGGGGATATCTCACATCGACCCCGGGGTCGAGGTGAGCATCACCAAGAGTACGGTGTCGTCCCGTGGCAACGACCGAACTCGTCAAGGGAGTGCGCGCGACGCGCTCGACGATCGCCCTCAAGCTGCTCATGGCGGCCAGCGGCATCGTCTTCATCCTCTTCGTGCTCCTGCACATGTACGGCAACCTCAAGGCCTTCGCCGGTCACGACGCGTACGACGCCTACGCCGAGCACCTGCGCACGCTGGGGACGCCGATGCTGCCCGGGAGCGGCTTCCTGTGGATCCTGCGCACGGTGCTCATCGTGTCGCTGGTGGTCCACGTCTGGTCGGCCGCGGCACTGTGGAAGCGGGCGCGCCGGGCGCGCCGGGTGCAGTACCAGGTCAAGCGCAACGTCGCCTCGTCCCTCTCCAGCCGCACCATGCGGTGGGGCGGCCTGACGATCCTGCTGTTCGTGATCTGGCATCTGATCGAGTTCACGATCGGCAAGGTCAACATCGCCGGCGGCCCGAAGAACGACCCGTACAACCTGCTCGTGGACAGCTTCGCCGGCAGCTCCTGGTGGATGACCGTCATCTACCTGGTCGCCATGGCCGCGCTCGGCCTCCACCTGCACCACGGCACGTTCAGCTCGCTGCAGACGCTCGGGCTCACCAACACCGCGGCATCGCGCCAGCGTGCGCGCATCGCCGGCTGGGTGGTCGCGATCGTGATCGCCGGCGGGTTCTCGCTGGTCCCCCTGTTCATCCTCTTCGGCGTCATCTCGAAGTAAGGCATCCCATGGCATCCACCACCACTGACCTCTCGGGGCTCTACCCGACCAACGAGGCATCGGTCCAGAAGTCCGACGACGCCGCAGGCTTCTACGAGCTGGGCGAGAAGCTCGTGGACGCGAAGGCCCCCACCGGCCCCATCGCCACCCGCTGGGAGCGTCGCAAGTTCGAGAACCGCCTGGTCAACCCGGCCAACCGTCGCAAGCTCGAGGTCATCATCGTCGGCACCGGCCTCGCCGGCGGGGCCGCGGCCGCGACGCTGGGCGAGGCCGGCTACAACGTGAAGTCGTTCTTCTACCAGGACTCCCCGCGCCGGGCGCACTCGATCGCCGCGCAGGGTGGCATCAACGCCGCGAAGAACTACAAGGAGGACGGCGACTCGGTCTACCGCCTCTTCTACGACACCGTGAAGGGCGGCGACTACCGCTCGCGCGAGTCGAACGTCTACCGCCTCGCCGAGGTCTCGGCGAACATCATCGACCAGTGCGTCGCGCAGGGCGTTCCGTTCGCCCGCGAGTACGGCGGCCTCCTCGACAACCGCTCGTTCGGCGGCGTCCAGGTCTCGCGCACCTTCTACGCCCGCGGTCAGACGGGCCAGCAGCTGCTGCTCGGCGCCTACCAGGCGCTGGAGCGGCAGGTGGCCGCCGGCACGGTGACGACGTACAGCCGGCACGAGATGCTGGAGGTGATCGTCGCTGACGGTCGCGCCCGCGGCATCATCGCCCGCGACATGGTCACCGGCGAGATCGAGACGCATACCGCCGACGCGGTCGTCATCGCCTCGGGTGGCTACGGCAACGTCTTCTACCTCTCGACCAACGCGATGGGCTCCAACGTCACCGCTGCGTGGCGTGCCCACCGCAAGGGCGCCTACATGGCCAACCCCTGCTACACCCAGATCCACCCGACCTGCATCCCGGTCACCGGCGCGCACCAGTCGAAGCTGACGCTGATGTCGGAGTCGCTGCGCAACGACGGCCGGATGTGGGTGCCGAAGGACGCGGCCGACTGCACCAAGGACCCGCGCGAGATCCCGGAGGAGGCCCGCGACTACTTCCTGGAGCGGATGTACCCCTCCTTCGGCAACCTGGTCCCGCGCGACATCGCGTCGCGGGCAGCGAAGTACATGTGCGACGAGGGCCGCGGCGTCGGCCCCGAGGTCGAGGAGTTCGACAAGGACGGCAACCCGGTCAAGGTGCGTCGCGGCGTCTACCTCGACCTGACGGCCGCCATCGCCCGCCTCGGCAAGGCCGCGATCGAGGAGAAGTACGACAACCTCCTCGACATGTACGAGCGCATCACCGGCGAGGACCCCTACCAACTGCCGATGCGCATCTACCCCGCCGTGCACTACGTCATGGGCGGCCTGTGGGTCGACTACGACCTGCAGACCAACATCCCGGGCCTGTACTGCGCCGGCGAGGCGAACTTCTCCGACCACGGCGCGAACCGTCTCGGCGCCTCCGCGCTGATGCAGGGGCTCTCCGACGGCTACTTCGTCCTGCCCAACACGATCCGCGACTACCTCGCCGACGGCCCGTTCGAGCCGATCGACGAGAGCCACCCGGCTGTGGTCGCGGCCCAGCAGGACGTCGAGGCGCGCGTGACGCGGTTCCTCTCCATCAACGGCACCCGCTCGGTGGAGTCGTTCCACAAGGAACTCGGCCACATCATGTGGGAGTACTGCGGCATGGAGCGCACCGCCGAGGGCCTGCGTGAGGCGATCGAGCGCATCCGCGGCCTCAAGAAGGAGTTCTGGAGCAACGTCAGGGTGCTCGGCTCCGCCGACTCCCTCAACCAGGACCTCGAGAAGGCCGGTCGGGTCGCGGACTTCATCGAGCTCGGCGAGCTCATGTGCATCGACGCGCTCAACCGGCGCGAGTCCTGCGGTGGTCACTTCCGCGCCGAGTCGCAGACCGAGGACGGCGAGGCCCTGCGCCACGACGAGGAGTTCGCCTACGTGGCGGCCTGGGAGTGGGGCGGCGACTCGCTGGAGGGCGGCAAGCCGATCCTCCACAAGGAGGACCTGATCTACACGGCCATCGAGATGAAGCAGCGGAGCTACAAGTGATGAACCTGACCCTGAAGATCTGGCGGCAGGCCGACGCTTCCGCTGCCGGCGCGATGCACACCTACGCGCTCGAAGGCGTGTCGGAGGACATGAGCTTCCTGGAGATGCTCGACCTGCTCAACGAGCAGCTCGTCACCTCGGGCGAGGAGCCGGTCGCGTTCGACTCCGACTGTCGCGAGGGCATCTGCGGCATGTGCTCGCTGATGATCAACGGCCAGGCCCACGGCCCCGAGGTCACCACGACCTGTCAGCTGCACATGCGCTCGTTCAGGGATGGCGACACCATCACGATCGAGCCGTGGCGCGCCGAGCCGTTCCCGGTGATCAAGGACCTGATCGTCGACCGGTCGGCCTTCGACCGGATCATCGCCAACGGCGGCTACATCTCCGCCAACACCGGCTCGGCCCCCGAGGCCAACTCGGTGCCGGCGCCGCGCGACAAGGCCATGCGGGCGTTCAACGTGGCGACCTGCATCGGCTGCGGCGCCTGCGTGGCCGCGTGCCCCAACGGCTCGGCCTCGCTGTTCCTCGGCGCCAAGATCACCCACCTCGGTGAGCTGCCGCAGGGCCAGCCGGAGCGCTACAGCCGGGTGGCCACGATGGTCGCCCAGCACGACCACGAGGGCTTCGGCGGCTGCACCAACATCGGCGAGTGCGCCGCGGCGTGCCCCAAGGAGATCCCGCTCGACGTCATCTCCCAGCTCAACCGCGACCTGCGGGAGTCGATCAAGCAGGGTCACTGACCCTGGTCGAGCGGTCGCCTTCGCACCGCTCAGCTCCGACAGTGCCCGCCCGGTTCGCCGGGCGGGCGCTGTCGTTGTGGAGGGCGAAGTGCGGCGGGCACGCCTGCGCCTCGCCAGCGAGCGGGCCCCGCGCAAGCTGCACGGTGACATTCCCGAACTGTCACGGTGACAGTTCGGCGCGATGGTGACAGTTCAAAGTGGCACTCCAATCGACACGTGTCACCGTGACACTTTGGCGCCCACCCGGAACCTGCCACGCCCGTGCCTCGACCGCGGCGGCCGGAGTGCGGCCGGTCGGCCTCGCAGCGGGAGTAACACGGTGTCGGGGAGCAGTAGCAGCGTGTTCAGACAGGCTTCTACTGGGTCGCAACACCGTGTTACTCCGGCCCGGCAGTCAGCTGCGCACCGGGCGCACCCAACGACGCCACTGCGGCTGGGCGGTGAAGCCTTCGGCACGCCACAGGGCATGGCCGAGCGCGTTGTGCTCGAGGACCATCGCGTCGAGTCGGGTGGCACCCACGGCCTCGAGCCTCACCGCCGCGGCGGCGACGAGCAGCCGCCCCACGCCTCGACGACGCACGTCCGGATGGACCGCCAGCCGGTAGAGGTGGGCGCGCCAGCCGTCCCAGCCGGCGATGATCGAGCCGACGACCCGCTCCCCCAGTACGGCGACCAGCACGGCGTCCGGATCGCGGGCCACCAGCCGGTCGATCGCCTCGATGCTGTCAGCCGGTCTCGCATCGTTCTCACGGGCCACCTCCCACAGCGCCAGCAGGGCTGCGGTGTCGGCCGGCGTCGCCGTACGGACGACGGGGTCAGCCACGCGTGCGCAGCGCCTTGAGCCCCCGCGCACCGAGCACGCCGCCGATGATCGAGTTGACGACGATGAGCACCGCGTGGGCGACGTAGTAGGGCGTGGGACGCTCCTGCTCGGGGTCACGCGCCGTCTTCGCCAGGTTCTTGGCGAAGTTGCCCCAGATGGCGATGTTCCAGATGCCGACGGCGAGCAGCAGGATGCCGTCGCGCTTCTCCAGCTTCACTTCTTCCTCCTCAGGATCCTGACCATCACACCGGCCACCGCCATCGTGGCAGCACCGGCGGCGAACGCCGGCAGGGGGCCCCTGCCGTCATGCTCGGCACCGACCGCGAGCGCCGGCGTCTGTGGGCCGTGCACCGGCGGCGCCTCGCCCGCGGGCGCCGGCTCACATGTCACCGCGTACGCGGCGGCGTAGAGGGTGACCCGGGAGAAGTAGTTGATCCACACGAGCAGGATCAGCGAGATGCCGAACGCCTGGAACGCGGGCTGGCCCCGGGTCGAGGAGAGCAGCAGCCCCGAGAGCTGCTTGAGGATCTCGAAGCCGACCGCACCGAGCACCGCTCCCCGCCACAGCGAGCCGGCCCGCAGGTCGGGCTCGGCGAGCAGTCGGAACATGGTGAAGAACAGCAGCGCGTTGGCGCCGAGGCCGATCACGACGCTCAACACGGTGAGCAGCCAGCCGAGCTGGGCTGAGACGTGGAGCCAGCCCAGTACGTCAGCGGAGAAGCTGCGCACGAACCCGGTCACGACCACCGCCACGATCAGCACGACCCCCAGCACGACCAGCGCCGCCAGATCGCGCACCTTGCCGAGGACCAGGTTGGGCTGCTCGAAGCGCGGCGTCTCGAAGACCACCACCAGAGCGGAGCGCACCGAGGAGAGCCAGCCGAGGCCGGCGTACAGGACCCCGACGAGGGCGAAGAGGCCCAAGGCGCCTGCGGCGTGCTGGATCTGGGCGAGGGAGATCTGGCCGTGGCCTCCGCCGACCAGGCCCGGGAGGAGGTTGTCGATGGCCTGGCGCAGCGCATGCCGGGCGCCGGGATAGATCCGCGCCACCACCCCGACGGCGACGAACCCGAGCGCGAGGACGGGGAAGAAGGAGAGGAACGCGAAGTACGTCGTCGCTCCCGCCTGCTGGGAGGCGCCGACGCGGCTGTAGTGCTCCTGCATCCGCACCAGGTGGTCGACCCACGGCCGGTCGGCGCGCACCTCGGCGATCCGTGCCTTGACCCGGTCCTGGAGCGACGGCATCGCAGCGCTCAGCGGCGGGCGACGACGGCCAGCTCGAAGGTGCGGCTCGGCACCCATCCCGCGCGGTCGTCGTGGACATAGAGCGTGAAGGAGTCGACGGTGAAGCGCGCCTCGAAGTCCCCGAGCTCGGCGAACGCCCGGTCCAGCACCGGTCCCTCCAGCTCGTGCGCGATCGTCACGTGCGGGTGGTAGGGGAAGTTGAGGTCGACGCCGAGCGGACCGCTGCGCACCTCCCGCTCCAACCGCTCGCAGCCCGAGATGCCCTCGGCGAGCGCCAGGAACACCACCGGCGAGAGCGGGCGGAAGGTGGCAGTGCCGCGCAGCCTTACGTCGAACGGCTCCACCGCGGCGGCGGCGGAGTCCAGGTGCGCCTCCACGTCACCCGCGACCGCCGGCGCTAGGTCGACCGGAGGCACGAGGGTGATGTGCGGAGGGATGAGCTCGGCCATCGGGTCGCCGATCGACTCCCGGTAGGCCTGGAGCTGGCTGCCCCACGGCTCCGGGATCGGGATGGCCACGCCGATCGTGCGCACGTGCCGACCCTATCCGGCGGCGCCGGGACGCGTCGCCGGCACGAGTCCGACCCGCTCGTAGGCGTCGGCCAGGGTGCGCGAGGCCACCGCCCGCGCGCGCTCCGCGCCGTCGGCGAGCACGCGATCGAGATAGGCGGTGTCCTCCAGGACCTCGAACGCGCGGGTCCGGAACGGCGTCACGAAGTCGACCACCACGTCGGCCAGGTCCTTCTTGAAGTCGCCGTAGCCGCGGCCGGCGTACTTCTCCTCCAGCGTCGCGATCTCGCTGCCGGTCAGCGCGGAGTAGATCCTCAGCAGGTTCGACACACCCGGCTTGTGCTCCTCGTCGAAGCGGATCTCGGCCTCGGAGTCGGTCACAGCGCCACGGATCTTCTTCGCACTCACCGACGGGTCGTCGAGCATGTCGATGATGCCGGCAGGGCTCGAAGCCGACTTCGACATCTTGATCGTCGGGTCCTGCAGGTCGTAGATCTTCGCCGTCTCCTTGAGGATGTAGGGATCCGGGACGCGGAAGGTCTTCTTGTAGCGGCTGTTGAACCGCTGCGCGAGGTCACGGGTCAGTTCGAGGTGCTGGCGCTGGTCCTCCCCCACCGGCACGTACGCCGGCCGGTAGAGCAGGATGTCGGCGGCCATCAGCATCGGGTAGGCGAACAGCCCCACGCTCGAGGCGCCCTCGCCGCCCTTGGCCGACTTGTCCTTGAACTGCGTCATCCGGCGGGCCTCGCCGAAGCCGGTGATGCACTGCAGGATCCAGCCGAGCTCGGCATGCTCGGGCAGGTGCGACTGGACGAAGATCGCACTCCGCTCGGGGTCGACGCCGGCCGCGAGCAGCTGTGCGGCGGCGACGCGGGTGCGCCGGCGCAGCACCTTCGGGTCCTGCTCGACGGTCAGGGCATGCAGGTCGGCGATGAAGAAGAAGGGCTCGTAGCCCTCCTGCAGATCCGCCCAGTTCCGCACCGCACCCAGGTAGTTGCCGAGGTGATAGCTGTCGGCGGTCGGCTGGATCCCCGAGAGGACCCGGGGCCGCGCGGCGGGATGGGTGCTGTCGGACATGGCGTCCATTCTGTCAGTACGCCGGGACCCGACCGGCATGCGGTACGCGCCGGGCGGACCTCAGTCGACCGACACGGCGCGGCGATGCACCCGAACGCTGGCGAACAGGACGACGAGCCCGGCCACCGCCAGGCCGGCTCCGGCGAGCGCCGGTGCACGGTAGCTGTAGCCGGCCTCGATCACAGCCCCGCCGATCCAGGCACCGAGCGCGTTCGCGACGTTGAGCGAGGCGTGGGTCATCGCCGCGCCGAGCGTGACCGCGTCGCCGGCGACGTCCATCAGCCGGATCTGCATGCCGAGCGCGATGACCGAGCCGATCGCGGTGACCAGGAAGACCGCCGGCCACAGCAGCCAGCCCACCGGCGCCACCAGCCAGTAGAGGACCATGATCGCCACGCTCGCGATGCTGAAGATGACGAGCATGCGCAGCACCGACCACCGCGCCAGCTCACCGGCCAGCGGCGTGCCGGCGACCATGCCGAGCCCGAAGCCCAGCACGAACACCGGCGTCCAGCCCTGGGAGAGGCCCGCAACGGTGGTGACCGTCTTGGCGATGTAGGAGTAGGTGGCGAACAGGCCGCCGAAGCCGATCGCGGCGGCGAGCATCGTCAGCCACACCTGGGTGTTGGTGAAGAAGGATCGCGCCTCCTTGCGACCGGTCGCCTCGGTGTCGGCCGGCACGTGCGGCACGAACCGCCCGATCAGCGTCGCGGTGAGCGCGGCCAGGCCGGCGGAGACGACGTACGGCGCCCGCCAGCCGGCGTGCTGGCCGAGCCAGGTGCTCGCCGGCACGCCGATGACGTTGGCGACGGACAGGCCGAGCATCACCATCGCCACCGCGCGGCCGCGGTGGCGCTGGTCGGCGAGATCGGCCGCGACCAGGGACGCGACGCCGAAGTAGGCGCCGTGCGGCAGCCCGTCGAGGAAGCGGGCCACGAAGAGCAGCCCATAGCTGGAGGCGAGCGCGCTGAGCAGGTTGAACGCGCCGTAGGCACCCATCAACGCCAGCAGCAGTCCCTTGCGCGGCAGCGCCGCCCCGAAGAAGCTCAGGATCGGCACCCCCACTACGACGCCGAGGGCGTACGCCGAGATCACGTGGCCGGCCGTCGGCACCGACACCCCGACGCCGCGGGCCACCTCCGGGAGGATGCCCATGGTCTGGAACTCGGTGGTGCCGATCGCGAAGCCGCCGACGGAGAGGGCGAGCACCGCCCACACGAAATGGGGTGCTCGGGTCGTGGCCGGGTCAGAGACGGGGGCGGTGACGGTCACACGGGACCAACCGGGCACGCGCCACCGGTATTCCTAGCCCCACCAGAACGAGGTGGCGATCACGCCGTACACGCCGATCAGGGCGGCGCCCTCGAGCCAGTTCGACTCCCCGTCGACGGTGATCACGACCGCGATCAGCACGGCGAGGAACACCGCCACGACCAGCATCGGTGAGAAGACCAGCGTGAGCGTGGTGAAGCCCAGGACCTGGGAGAGGATCACCAGCGCCGGCGCCAGAGCGAGCGCGATCTGCAGCGGGGAGTTGATGATCAGCGAGAACGCGTAGTCGGACTGGTTGCGGGCGGCCAGCTGCACGCCGACGACGTTCTCGATCGCGTTGCCGGCGATCGCGACGATCACCAGGCCCGCGAACGCGTCCGAGATGTGCCAGGCGGCCATCGCCGGCTCCAGGGCGGCGACGAACCAGTCCGAGACGAACGCCGCCGCCAGCCCGGCCGCCGCCAGCATGGCGACCGCCAGCGAGACCGGCCAGCGCGGCGGCTCGGCCTCGTGTGCCATCGGGCTGTTGAGATCGCTGCCGCGCTTGAGCGAGGCCGGCAGGGACAGCGCGAACAACGCCAGCAGGATGACCGCGGCGATGTCCGACAGCGCCTTCTCGTGCGAGCTCGCCGGGCTGTCGATCCAGTGGGCGAGCGACGGGAAGACCATCGCCACCACCGCCACGATCATCAGCGTCGAGATGCTGCGGGCGCGCTGGGAGTCGATGGACTGCGATCCGTGCTTGACCCCGCCGACCACGAACGCGATGCCCATCACCAGCAACAGGTTCGCCAGGATCGAGCCGATGAGGGCCGCCTGGACGACCCCGACCAGGCCGGCCTTGAGGGCGAAGAGCGAGATGAACAGCTCGGGCAGGTTGCCCAGCGCACTCTGCAGTACGCCGGTGGCGCCCGGGCCGAACCGATCGCCGAGCTGCTCCACCGAGCGGCCGACGAGGCTCGCGAGCGCCGTCACGGCGATGCCGGAGAGGACGAACGCGACCGCGTCGCTCCACCCCGCGTAGTGCGCGAGCCCGGCCAGGACGACGGCCGCTCCCCCACCGCCGAGGAGGATGAGGTCGGATCGGTCCAACGTCGTGTGCCCCGAGGTCATGGCGGCACCCTATCGAGCATCCCGGCGGCGGCGACCGACGCGAGGTGACCTCTCGGCGTACCGCCGATGACGTCTCGCGGCGTCTTCGCTCAGCCGGCGAGGTGACCCCAGGTGCCCGCCAGCGCCCGCCAGGGACCGACCGCGGCGACCTCGCCGTCCACCAGCACGACCACCCGGTCCGCCTGGGCGAGCGCCGCCCGCTTGGAGGTAGCACCGATGACCGTCGTGTGCCGCTCGCGCAGTGCCTGCCACAGCTCGATCTCCGTGGCCGCGTCGAGGGCACTGGACACGTCGTCGGCGAGCAGGAGCTCAGCGTCGGCCGCCAGTGCCCGGGCCAGGGCCAGGCGCTGGACCTGGCCGCCGGAGAGTCGGACGCCGCGGTGGCCGACCAGCGCGTCGGGGCCACCGGCGTCGGCGACATCGGCACCGAGCCGCGCATCGGCGACCGGACGGTCGAAGTCACGGTCGTAGCCGAGCACGACGTTGTCGCGGAACGTGCCGGACAGGACCCGCGGCACCTGCGCCACATGCGCGACCTGCGCCGGCCTCAGGAACGCCTCGGTGTCGTCGACGTCGCTGCCGTTCCAGCGGATGTGGCCGGTGTGCGACAACAGCCCGGCCAGGGCCGAGAGCAGGCTGGACTTGCCGGAGCCGACCTGCCCGAGCAGCAGCACCAGCTCGCCGCGCTCGACCTCGAGGTCGACGCCCGTCACGCCGATGGTCCCGTCGTCGTGGATGACGGTGACGTTGCGCAGCCCCAGCGTGGCCAGCGGCTCGCGCGGCGGCTCGACCGGGTCGGGCGCCCGGCCCTCGACCAGGTCCACGCCCGCGGGCAGCCGCATCAGGTCCCCGCCGCCGGCGAGCCTGCTGGTGGCACGCTGCCAGTTCGAGACGCCGGGTGCCTCGGTCACGACCGAGCCGGCGACGCGGCCGAACCAGTCGAAGCCGTTGACGGCGTTGGCCACCATCAGCGCCGTGGCCAGGCCCCACTGACCGTGGAGGAACAGCGCCCACGCGGCGACCACGCCGACCTGGACCAGGACGATCGGGATGCCGTCCAGCAGCGTCTGCACGCGGTGCTCGAACACCGCCGCCTCGACCCTGCCGGAGTCGACGCGACGCAGGTGGGCGTGGACCTCCGGCGTACGGCCGGCGAGCTTGACGGTGCGAGCCGACTCCACCGCGGAGACCACCGCGCGGCCGAACCGCGCACGCGCCGCCGACGACTTCGACGTCGACCGCCCGGCGATCGGTCGACCGATCGAGGACGCGAGCGCGCTGGCACCCATGACGGCCAGCAGGATCGCGCCGGCGACCCACGTGCCGCCGGCGATCATCGTCACGCCGGCGATGAGCAGGCCGTTGACGAAGTCGATCCAGCGGTCGGAGTAGCGTGCCAGCCGGTCGGCGTCCATCGAGCGCGCGACCACCTCTCCCGGCGGCGTGCGCGGCAGCCGTCGGGTACGGATCTGGCCCACGAGCACCGCCATCCGCACGCGCAGCATCACCTCGATCCACCAGCGCGGGTAGCGCCGGAACGCGTCGGCGAGCACGACCGGGGCGATGAGGAGCAGCACCACCAGGACGACCGTCAGCCCCGTCGGTGTGCCGCCGTCGGTGAGCGACTGCACCATCCGGCCCCAGACGTAGCCCGTGACAGCCCCGAGGGGTGCGAACAGGACGCCGATGAGGAACTCGACCACCGAGAACAGACCCCACCAGGGCTTGAGCTTCATCGCCCTCCACGTGCCGTGCAGCAGGGACAGGCCGGAGGCGACCGCGGGTCGCTGGGGAGGCGGGCCGCTGCGCCGCCGACCCCCGACCGCGCCCGCCTCGGCGGCCTCGATCGCGGCCGCCGCCTCGATGGTGTCGGCCGCGGCGAAGTCCTCGGTGGCGCTGGCGGTCAGCAGCCCCCGGAACGGCCCCTCGACCTGCGCGAGCTCGTCACGCATGCCCTGCTGGATGACCCGACCGTGGTCGAGGACGGCGACCATCTCGGCGCGCTCGATCGTGCTCAGCCGGTGGGCGACCAACACGCCGGTACGGCGCGCGAGCAGCCGGTCCGCGGCTGCGACGACGCGGCTCTCGGTGAGCGGGTCCATCCGGGCGGTTGCCTCGTCGAGGACCACCACCTGCACGTGCCGCACCAGCAGCCGCGCGAACGCGACCAGTTGCTCCTCGCCGGCCGAGAGGCTGGTCCCGCCGGGTCCGAGCAGCGTGTCGAGACCGGCGGGCAGGCCGGCGACCCAATCGGTCAGGCCCAGCTCCTCGATGGCGGCCTCGACCTCCTCCACCGGCGTGGCCGCGAAGAGCGTGATGTTCTCCGCCAGCGTGCCGGCGAGGATCTCGGTGCGCTGGGTCACCACCCCGACGCGGGCACGCAGCTCGTGAAGATCGAGGGTGGCGATGTCGACCCCGCCGAGGAACACCGTGCCGGGCGGCGGCTCGACGGCGCGCGAGAGCAGGGACGCCAGGGTCGACTTGCCCGAGCCGGTGCGACCGACGAGGGCGATGGTGTGACCGGCCTCCACGGCGAGGTTGACGTCGTGCAGGCCGAAGGTGCCCTCGGCGTACGTGAAGTCCAGATGCCGGATCTGCAGATCGAGCGGCCCGGTCGGCACCGTGGCGCCGCCGGTCGGCTCCGCCTCGACCGCCAGCATCTGGCGCAGCCGGATGACCGCACCGACGCCGGCCTGGATGTCGGGCAGCTGATGGGCCAGGTTGTTGATCTGGCCCACGAAGCTCGTCGTGACCAGGAAGAGCGTCACCAGGCGGGCGACATCGAGGTGGCCGGAGCTGACCAGGGCCACCCCGGCGACAGCGATCGCGATCAGGAGGCTGTGAAGCAGCAGGCCGGCCCTGGTGGCCAGCTGGGCCTCCACGGAGACCACCCGGAAGAACCTCTCGTGGACCACCGCGGAGAGCTGCGCGAGCCGACGTACGGCGAACGGCTGGCCGAGGCTGGTGCGCAGGTCGTCCCGGCCGGCGATGCCCTCCTCCAGCGCCGCCGCATGGTCGGTCCACGCCGCCTCCTCCACCACCTTGCGGCGGGCGATCTCGGCGAGGTAGGGCCGCATCACGACGACGGTCACCGCGCCGACGAACGGGAACAGGAACCACGCCGGCCACCAGCTGAAGCCGGCGACCGCCCACATCGGCAGGATGCCGAACGCGGTGCGCATCGCCATCCACATCTGCATCCGCAACAGGGTGCCGACCTCATGGGTGTCGTCATCGACGCGGTCGAGGATCTCGCCCACGGCCTGCTCGGTCAGATGGGCGAGCGGCTGGTGCAGCGCCGCGTCGAGCAGGTCGCCGCGCAGCCGGCCCTCGGCCCGGTCGACCACACCGGCCCAGGCGATCCTGCCGGCGGTGTCCAGCAGCGAGCCGCCGACGACGCACGCCGCCAGCAGCCACACCAGCCCGATCCGCGGGCTCTCGGCCAGCCGGCCGGCCACGACGGTGCCGAGTGCCTGCGCCACGGCTCCGGTCGCCAGAGACGCGAGCGCCATCCCCACCACCGGGTTGCGCATCCGCCGCCAGTCCACCCGCCGCGACGGGTCGACGTGGCGCGACGGCGGTCGCGACGGTGCCGTCACGGGTGCGGGCAGGGTGCTGGTCATCAGGCAAAACCCTAAGTCGCAGGCCCGACAGTTTCCTCCCCTTTATCGGGCGGTCGGCGCCGGGGGCTTGGTCGGTCATGCAACGGTGCAGGATTCACCGGCTGGCCGGTGAATCCTGCACCTGGGGGGCGAAGTTTCGCCCAACAACATCAGGTTTCACCGGCTGACCGGTGAAACCAACGCGCCGCTCAGAGTGAGGCGAGCGCCTGGTTGAACGTCGCGGAGGGCCGCATCACCGCGGTCGTCTTCTCGGCGTCCGGGTAGTAGTAGCCACCGATGTCGGCCGGCTTGCCCTGGACGGCGAGGAGCTCCTCGACGATCGTGGACTCTTCGGCGGCGAGCTTCTCGGCGAGCGGCTTGAAGGCGGCGGCCAGCTCGGCGTCCTCGCTCTGCGCGGCCAGCTCCTGGGCCCAGTAGAGCGCCAGGTAGAAGTGCGAGCCGCGGTTGTCGATCGTGCCGAGCTTGCGGCCCGGCGAGCGGTCCTCGTTGAGGAAGGTGCCGGTGGCGCGGTCGAGGGTGTCGGCGAGCACCTGGGCGCCGGCGACGCCGGCCTGCTCGGCGTACTTCTCCAGCGCCGGCACGAGCGCGAAGAACTCGCCGAGGCTGTCCCAGCGCAGGTAGTTCTCCTCCACCAGCTGCTGCACGTGCTTGGGGGCGGAGCCGCCGGCCCCCGTCTCGAACAGGCCGCCGCCGGCGATCAGCGGGACGATGGAGAGCATCTTGGCCGACGTACCGACCTCGAGGATCGGGAAGAGGTCGGTGTTGTAGTCGCGCAGCACGTTGCCGGTCACCGAGATGGTGTCCTCGCCGCGCCGCATCCGCTCCAGCGAGTACGCCGTGGCCAGCGCCGGCGCGAGGATCTTGATCTCCAGACCGTCGGTGTCGAGTTCCGACAGGTAGGTGACGACCTTCTTGATCAGCTCCGCGTCGTGCGCACGGGTCTCGTCGAGCCAGAAGATCGCCGGCGTCTGGGACGCGCGGGCGCGGTTGACGGCCAGCTTCACCCAGTCACGGACGGGGATGTCCTTGGTCTGGCAGGCGCGCCAGATGTCGCCGGCCTCCACGTCGTGCTCGATGAGCACCTCGCCGCCCGAGCCCAGCACCCGCACGGTGCCGTTCGCGGGGATCTCGAACGTCTTGTCGTGCGAGCCGTACTCCTCGGCCGCCTGCGCCATCAGGCCGACGTTCGGCACCGAGCCGATGGTCGCCGGGTCGAGCGGACCGTGAGCCTTCACGTCCTCGATGACGGCCTGGTAGACGCCGGCGTAGGAGCTGTCGGGGATGACCGCGAGGGTGTCGTCCTCGCCGCCGTCGGCGCCCCACAGCCGCCCGCCGTTGCGGATCAGGGCGGGCATGGAGGCGTCCACGATGACGTCGGAGGGGACATGCAGGTTGGTGATGCCCTTGTCGGAGTTGACGTAGGACAGCCGGGGCCCGTTCGCCAGCGCCTCGTCGAAGGCAGCCTTGATCTCCGCGCCGTTGGGCAGCGCCGACAGGCCGGCCAGGATGGAGCCGAGGCCGTCGTTGGCGGAGAGGCCGGCGGCCTTGAGGTCCTCGCCGTACCGCGCGAAGACGTCCTTGAAGTAGGCCTTCACCACGTGCCCGAAGATGATCGGGTCGGAGACCTTCATCATCGTGGCCTTGAGGTGGACCGAGAAGAGCACGTCCTCGGCCTTCGCCTGCGCGAGCGCGTTGGCGAGGAAGACGTCGAGCGCGGCGGCCGACATCCTGGTGGCGTCGACGATCTCGTCGGCGAGGACCTTCAGGCCGTCCTTGAGGACGATGGTCTCGCCGCCCTCGGTCTCGAGCACGATCGAGAGGGTGTCGTCGCCGGCGAGCGTCACCGACAACTCGTTGGACTTGAAGTCGCGATCGCCCATCGTCGCCACGTTGGTCTTCGAGGCGTCGCCGAACGGCTTGTTCGTGTGCGGGTGGCTCTTGGCGTAGTTCTTCACCGACAGCGGCGCGCGGCGGTCGGAGTTGCCCTCGCGCAGGACCGGGTTGACCGCCGAGCCCTTGACCTTGTCGAACTTCGCCCGGATCTCCTTCTCCTCCTCGGTGGAGGGCGCGTCCGGGTAGTCGGGTACGGCGTAGCCCTTCTCCTGCAGCTCCTTGATCGCAGCCTTCAGCTGCGGGATGGAGGCGGAGATGTTGGGCAGCTTGATGATGTTGGCCGCCGGGGCCTTGGCCAGCTCGCCGAGCTCGGTGAGCGCGTCGTCGGCGAGACCGAACTGGGCGAGGATGCGCGCGGCGACGGAGATGTCGCGGGTCTCGACCTCCACGCCGGCCTTCGCGGCGTACGCCTCGACGATCGGCAGGAAGGAGTACGTCGCCAGCAGCGGCGCCTCGTCGGTGTAGGTGTAGATGATCTTGGCCGGGTCTGCTGCGTCTGCCATGGCTCCTGCTTCGGCTCGGAACTTTTTCTCGACATCAAGATACCTGACGCCCGTTCGCCGTCCACGATGGCATCCCGACGCTGTCGGCCGAAAGGGCTAGAGTGCCAAGTGCCCCCATCTGGCGGGCGACAACGATGATGCACCAGGTATCGACGAGGGGGCCTCGGACATGACCGCCGACACCAGCGCCAGTGGCGCAGCACAGATCGTCACCGACACGCCCGGCGTCACCGAGGCGACCCTCGCGCAGAAGCTGGCCGCCGAGGCTCTCGGCACGTTCATCCTGGTGCTGTTCGGCTGCGGATCGGCGGTCTTCGCCGGCATCTGGGCCGCTCAGCAGGAGGGCCGCGCCGACATCGCCTTCGTCACGACCGTCGGTCTGACCTTCGGTCTGGCGATCGTCGTCGCCGTCTACGCGTTCGGCCGGGTCTCCGGCGGCCACTTCAACCCGGCGGTGTCGGTCGGCGCCGCTCTCAGCGGCAGGATCGCCTGGGTGACCGCCGGCTTCTATGCGCTGGCCCAGGTCGGCGGCGCGATCCTCGGGGCCTTCATCCTGTGGGTGTTCGCGCACGGCTACAAGGGCTACGACTCGACGAGCATCGGGCTGGGCCAGAACCACTTCGGCGGCAGCGGCGGCTACGCCTGGTGGGCGGCCCTGATCCTCGAGATCGTCCTGACCGCGGTGTTCGTCTACGTCATCCTCGGCACCACCGATGAGCGCAACCCGTACGCCGAGTCCGCCCCGCTGGCGATCGGGCTGGCGCTGACGGCGATCCACTTCGTCGCCATCCCCGCCGACGGCACCTCGGTGAACCCGGCCCGCTCGATCGGCCCGGCCCTCTTCTCCGGTGGCCACGCCATCGGTCAGCTGTGGCTGTTCATCCTCGCCCCGCTCGTGGGCGGTGCGATCGCCGGCATCACCTACCCCCTGATCTTCGGCCGCGTCAGCGACCCGGTCCCGGGGTCGGGGCTGCTGCTCCCGACCAAAAGCGCTGCCGGCACCACCCCCGAGTACGCCGGCTGGGGCCAGCAGGGCTGGGGCGGCGAGGCGGCCCAGACGGGCCAGTTCACCACCGGCCAGTACGCAGGCCCTTACGGCGGGCAGTACGGCGCGCAGTACGGCCAGCCCGCGGCGCAGGGCTCCCCCCAGCCGACCGCCCAGCAGGGCGTCCCGCAGAGCGTCCAGTCACCTGCCGACCTGCCGGTCATCGAGCAGGACGGTTGGCGCTGGGACTACGCCGCCCAGCAGTGGCGCCCCATCGAGCAGCCCGGTGCTGCCACACCGGAGCCCGAGGACAAGACGGTCATCAAGCACGACCCGCCGCAGGGCTGACGCGGCGCTCAACGCGTGCGCAGCAGGTCCCGCTCCCCCAGGTCGCTCACGAGCCGGTCGACCAGGCCGGTGCCCTTGCGGTAGGTGTCCCAGGTGGCTGCGTCGGGCGCTGTCACCGACGTACGCTCCAGCGTCACGTAGGGCCGCGCCCGCGTGACGGTGACGGCCTCCTCGAGCCGACCGCTGGCATAGCCGGAGCGATAGCCGTCGCCCAGGCGCGGGTGCGCCGCCATCAGCAGCCCGGCCTCGGCGCCCTCCTGCCCGGCGCGCCAGAACCCGTCCTGGCCGAACCACCAGACGTTCCCGGCGCGGTCCTGGGCATAGAAATCTGTCTCCACCGTCGGTGTCTCGCCCGGGCGCGTGAGCGTGTCGCGGACCGCGGTGGTCTCCACGCCGTCCACCATGACGTGGTGCGGCAGGACGGTCACGGTGCGGACGGCCGGGGCACGCCCGGTCCGGTGGACCTCGTAGACCCAGGTACGACCGGGCGTCAGCGGCAGCCAGGGGTTGTCAACCCTGCTGACGAAGTCCTGCGGATCCGGCGAAGGGGTCGGGATGGCGAGGCCGTCGATGCCGGTGGGCGGGTAGGGCTGCGCGCCCGTGCCGCAGGCGGTGAGCGCCAGCAATGACCCGGTGAGCAGCAGCGAGGCCACGAGGGAGGCGGACCGCTGGGTCACTAGCCGCCGGCCGGGATGGTGCTCGCCAGCACCCACAGCGCGACGCCTGCTGCCGCGAGCAGCGTGACGTCGAACCAGCGGCTGCGGACCTGGAGCATCCCGACGTCCCGCCGAGGCAGCAGCCCTCGCACCGCCGCGGCGGCCACCAGACCAGCGCCCAAGGTCTGGACCCCGCCGCGCCAGTGCCCGAGCCCGATGACCACCAGCGCGATCCCGGTGAGGCCGAGGACCGCCAGGTAGAACGCTCCCCCGATCGTCGAGGGATAGCGGCGGGACTCCTCCTCCACCAGCGACAGCTCGGGCTGGACCGAGGCGGCCGGCTGCTCGCCGGCGGGCAGCGCCGGCTCCGGCTCGGGGACCGAGCCGTCCTGCAGAGGAGTCACGAATGCCAACTTACGCGGTCGCCTTCTCGGCGTTGCTGACGATGTTCGACAAGAGCATCGCGCGCGTCATCGGGCCGACGCCGCCGGGGTTCGGCGAGACCCAGCCGGCGACCTCCCACACGTCGTCGGCGAGGTCTCCGGCGATCTTGCCGTCCACGCGGCTCACCCCGACATCGAGGAGCGCCGCGCCCGGCTTGATCATGTCGCCGGTAATGATCCCCGGTACGCCGGCGGCCGCCACCACGATGTCGGCCTGACGCGTGTGCGAGGCCAGGTCGCGGGTGCCGGTGTGGCACAGCGTGACGGTGGCGTTCTCCGAACGGCGGGTCAGCAGCAGCCCGAGGGGGCGACCGACTGTCACACCACGCCCCACCACCACGACCTCCGCGCCGTCGAGGCCCACGCCGTGGCGGCGCAGCAGCTCCACGATGCCGAACGGCGTACACGGCAGGGGGGCCTCCTCGCCGAGGACCAGCCAGCCGAGGTTGGTCGGGTGGAGCCCGTCGGCGTCCTTGGCCGGGTCGATCAGGCCGAGGATCCGGTTCTCGTCGATGCCGCGCGGCAGGGGCAGCTGCACGATGTAGCCGCTGCAGGCCGGGTCCTCGTTGAGGGTGCGGACCGCCTCCTCGATCTCGCCCTGGCTGGAGTCCTCCGGCAGGTCGATGCGGATGGACTCGATGCCGACCTCGGCGCAGTCCTTGTGCTTGCCGTTGACGTACCAGGTCGAGCCCGGGTCGTTGCCCACCAGGATCGTGCCGAGGCCCGGCGTGACGCCCCGGGTCTTGAGGGCAGCGACCCGTTCGGTGAGCTCGGCCTTGATCGCCTTGGCCGTGGCGCTGCCGTCCAGCTTCTGTGCGGTCATCGTTGGTGCTCCGATTGCGGCTCGGTGGGCGATCAGTGGAAGAAGTGTCGGGTGCCGGTGAAGTACATCGTCACCCCGGCGGCCTTGCAGGCCTCGATCGTCAGCTCGTCGCGGACCGAGCCGCCCGGCTGCACGATCGCCTTGACCTTGGCATCGATGAGGATCTGCGGGCCGTCCTCGAACGGGAAGAACGCGTCCGAGGCGGCGACCGAGCCCGCGGCGCGCGACTCGCCGTCGCCGAGGGAGTTGGCGCGCTCCACCGCGAGCCGGCAGGAGTCGACCCGGTTGACCTGGCCCATGCCGATGCCCACCGAGCCGCCGGCCTTGGCCAGCAGGATCGCGTTCGACTTCGCCGCGCGGCAGGCCTTCCACGCGAAGGCGAGGTCGGCCAGCGTGGCCTCGTCGGCCGCCTCGCCGGTCGCGAGCGTCCAGGTGGAGGGGTCGTCACCGTCGGCGTCGACGTGGTCGACGGTCTGCATCAGCAGTCCGCCGGAGATCGCGCGGATCTCGACGGGGTCGGGGTGCTGGTCGGCCGGGCAGACCAGGATGCGGATGTTCTTGCCGCCCCGGGGAAGGCTCTGCAGCACCTCGACCGCGCCGTCCTCGTAGCCCGGGGCGACGATGGCCTCGGTGAACGTCTCCCGCAGCTGCTCGGCCATCGCGACCGAGACCGGCCGGTTGGCGGCGATGACCCCGCCGAAGGCGCTGACCGGGTCGCAGGCGTCGGCCTTGCGGTGCGCCTCGGCGATGTCGGCGCCGACCGCGATGCCGCACGGGTTCGCGTGCTTGATGATCGCGACCGCCGGCTCGGCGAAGTCGTTGGCGGCGCGACGGGCGGCGTCGATGTCGACGTAGTTGTTGTACGACATCTCCTTGCCGTGGAGCTGCCGCGCATCGGCCAGGCCGCCGCGCCAGTGCCGGTAGAGGGCGGCGCGCTGGTGCGGGTTCTCGCCGTACCGCAGGTCGGTGACCTTCTCGAACGTCGCACCGGTCCAGGCGGGGAAGCCGGAGCCTCCGGAGGTGTCGACCACCACGTTGCCCATCCAGGAGGCGACCTGGACGTCGTAGGAGGCGGTGTGGGTGAAGGCCTTGGCGGCCAGCGCCTTGCGCTGCTCGTAGGTGAAGCCACCCGCTCGGACGGCCTCGAGCGCACGCGGGTAGTCCGCGCCGTCGGTGAGGACCGCGACGCTGGGATGGTTCTTGGCGGCCGCCCGGACCATGGACGGGCCACCGATGTCGATCTTCTCGATGCACTCCTCGATGCTCGCGCCCGAGACCACGGTGTCGACGAACGGATAGAGGTTCACCACCACGAGGTCGAACGGCTCCACGCCGAGGTCGGCCAGCTGCGCGACGTGGTCGTCGAGGCGCCGGTCGGCCAGGATCCCGGCATGGACGCGCGGATGCAGCGTCTTGACCCGGCCGTCGAGGCACTCGGGGAAGCCGGTGAGCTCCTCGACCCTGGTGACCGGGAGGCCGAGCGACTCGATCAAGGAGGCGGAGCCGCCGGTGGAGACGAGCTCGACGCCGGCCTCGTGCAGGCCGGTGACGAGGTCCTCGAGGCCGGTCTTGTCGTAGACGGACACGAGGGCCCGCTTGATCGCGATTCGGTCCTGCTGGCCGCTCATGTGGTGCTCGCTTCCTCATCGATCGTGGAGATCCTGACGAGGGGCACCCAGGCGGTCGATGCCTACTCACACACTCCCCGGTGGTCGCCCACCCGCGCCAGTCGTGATGCGCCCGATCCTAGCGAGGAGTCAGCGGCCGAAGCGAACCCGACGCCCGGTGACGGTGAACCCCTCGCGGGCCATCCGTCCGACGCTCGCGGCGAGCATCTCGTGCTCGGCCTCGAGGATGCGCGCGTGCAGCGTCTCCTCGGTGTCGTCGTCCTCCACCGGCACGGTCCGCTGGGCGATGATCGCGCCGGTGTCCACACCCTGGTCGACGACGAAGAGCGTGCAGCCGGTGACCTTGACGCCGTACTCCAGGGCGTCGCGGGCCCCGTGCATGCCGGGGAAGCTCGGCGAGAGCGCGGGGTGGGTGTTGACGGTGCGGCCGCCGAAGGCCTCCAGGAACGCCGGGCCGACGAGCTTCATGAACCCCGCGAGCACGACGATGTCGGGCTCGAACGCCGCCACCTTGTCCCGCAGCGCCACGTCCCAGCGGTCGCGGGAGGTGAAGTCGGCGACCCTCGCGACGAACGTCGGGATCCCGGCCGCCTCGGCCCGCTCCAGGCCCCGGATGCCGTCCCGGTCGGCCCCGACCGCCACGATCCGAGCGCCGTACCCGGGGTCGGCGCAGGCGTCGATGAGGGCCTGCAGGTTGGTCCCCGAGCCGGAGACGAGGACGACGAGGCGAGCGGTCACAGCCGAGGAGTCTAGGAGTCGGAGGCGTCAGAGGAGTCGGAGGCGTCGGAGGCGTCGCCCCGCGCGGCGACGGCGGAGCGGGCCCTGCGCCGCTGCCAGCACGTCATCGCAAGACCGGCCAGCAGTCCGCCGAGCCCGAAGGCGGTGACAGCGTGCTCGAGCGTGGCGACCGCGAACGGCCCCACGTGGCTCATCCGTCCGGGGCCGACCGCTCCGCCGGCGAGGCCGGTGAGGATGCCGAGCGCGACAGCCGCCACCACACCCGCCGCCAGCCCCTGCAGCGCCCCGATGTCCCAGCGCAGCGTCGGATGGCGCCGCTGCACCCGCACGACGGCCGCGGCGGCGACCAGCGGCCCGAGCACCATCAGGTACGGCGACCAGGCCGGCGTGGGGCCCTCGTGGGGCAGGGCGGCGAGCAGGGGGAACATCGGTACCGGCCCCAGCACGACCGCTGTCGGCGTCACGATCGTGTGCGCGCCCACCGCGAAGCCGGGACCGAGCAGGTAGGAGCTGGAGAACAGCGTCGCGTTCGGCACCACCAGCAGCGTCAGGGCGGCGTAGAGGAACGCCGAGCCGGCATGCAGGTGCAGTTGGGACATGATGTTGAGCGCCGTGTCGCCGTGGCGAACGAACGCGATCACCAGCACCGCCCCCGACACCACCAGCCAACTGACCAGCATCGAGCGGACCGCCACCGCGACCGGCGCCACCGCCGAGGGCAGTCGGGCGGCCCATACGGCGGCTCGACCGGAGCCGACCGCGATGCCGGTGCCGCCGAGCAGGACGCACAGCACCAGCGACCACAGCACGACGCGGGTCCGGTCGGGCGCGGTGGCCGCCGTGCCCGCCATCGAGGCGACCACCAGGGCTGTCACGACGTACCCGAGGGTGAACAGGGCGGTGGCGGCAGGCACGGTCCAGTCCCGTTCGCCGTCGGCGAGCGCGTTGAGGTCGGGGCCGTGGTCGGCGACCGACTCCCCGACCCGCGTCCCGAAGCGCCAGGCCGACCAGGCGAGCGCGAGCGTCAACGCGAGCGGCACGGCGGTGATCGGGACGCCCTGGACGACGACGCCGGAGCCGTGGCCGGCCAGCCAGCCGAGCGCGCCGACGCGCAGCGCACCGGTCGGGGTGCCGTGCGCGCCCGCGTCGGTGAGGAACCACCCGACGACGCCCACCACGAGGCAGACCGCGAGCGTGGCCACTGCGGCCACGACGCCGCCGAACGTCGCCACCAGCGCGAGCGGGCGGCGCAACCGGAGGTCGGCGCCCGGCCCGGCATCGGTACGGCGGCGTGCGGACGGGGTGAGCAGCGAGGTCATCGCGTCCCATCCTCACCCGGACCCCGCAGCCGCCCGGGGAGACTCGCCGGGGCGGCCACCTGACCAGTACGCCGATACCCTGTCGGTTGCTCATGAGGAACCAACACCGCGCCGCCGCCGAGTTCGAGACGTTCTACAAGGACGTCCGCAGCCGCCTGCTGCTCCAGACCTGGGCCCTCACCGGCGACCTGACCGCGGCGCGCAAGGCGGTGCAGGACGCGCTCGTGATCGCCTGGCACCACTGGCGCAAGGTGAAGCGGCTGGACGCCGCGGCCCGCGAGGACTGGGTGCGTCCGATCGCGTGGCGGCACGCGCTGCGGCGCCACTCCATGCCGCACTTCCACCGCGCCGAGGAGGGCGACGACGCGGCGCGTGCCACCATCGAGGCCCTCGCCAAGCTGCCGGTGGAGGAGCGCAAGGTGCTGCTCCTTGCGCACCTGAGCTCGATCTCGGAGGACATGCTGGCCCGCGAGGTCGGCATCACCCAGGGCCGCGCCGAGCAGGTGCTGCGCACCGCGACCGCCAGCTTCACGCTGTTCCGCGGCATGCTGCCGACCGATGTGGACTCCTGCTTCGACTCGATGGCCGCGCAGGTGGAGGACGTGCGCTGGCCACGGCCGACGATCCTGACCCGGGCGGGTACCGCCCGTCGGCGTACCCACACCGCGGTGGGGGCCGTCCTCGCCGTGGTGGCCTTCGCCGGCTCCGGCTTCGCCGTGACCGATTCGGCGGGCGATCGCCCGAGGCTCGACGCGCTGTCGTTGCACCGCGCGGACGGAGGCACGTCGGCTCAGCCCGAGCCCTATCGACTCTCCGCTGCGACGCTGTTGGCGCCCGAGCAGGTGGGCGCCGCGCTCGGCGGCGCCTGGACCACGACGCTGACCTCCGACTCCAGTTCCGGGTCCGTCGCCCTGCCGTGCCAGCGGGCCGCGCTCCCCGACCCGCACGCCCGGGCCGCGCTGGTGCGCACGTTCGTCGGGGCGAAGAAGTCCATCACCGCCGCCCAGAGCACTGTCGCCTCCGCGACGCCGGCCGCGGCGGAGGCGGCGTACACGAAGTCGTTGGGCTGGTACGGCGGCTGCCGCGACGCTCGTGTCCAACTGCTCGGCGCCCGCCGGGTCACCGGTCTCGGCGACCAGGCCACCGTGCTGCTCCTGCGCAACTGGACGGCACCGCAGCGCACCGTCGCGGTGGGGGTGGCCCGCACGGGCCTGCTCACCACCGCGGTGGCGGGCACCGTGCCGGTCGGCCGGTCCGATGATCCGGCCGTGACCGGCACCACCTCGCTGCTCACCACCGCGCTCCAACAGCTGTGCCGGCTCCCCGGCGCCGGCACCTGTACGACGCAGGTGAGCGCCAGCGCGACGGTGCCACCGGCGACCGGACCCGATCCCGCGCTCCTGACCGAGGTCGACCTGCCGCCGGTCAACGGCGTCGAGCAACCCTGGGTCGGCACCCCTCCCGCCCCGGCGACCACGAACGTCGCGGCCACCCGCTGCGACGAGGCCAGCTTCACCGGGCCCTCGATCACCCATGCGGTGACGCGGTCCTTCGTCATCCCGACCGCCCAGGGGCTCGCGCCGCAGTTCGGGCTCACCGAGACGATCGGCGGCTTCGGCACCGCGAAGACGGGGTCGGCGTTCGTGGCCGACATCCGCAACCGGCTCGCCAGCTGCCCGAAGAAGGACCTCGGCAGCCATGTCACGCAGCTGGCGACGTCCTCCACCGCGACCCGCGAGGTCACCGCCTGGCGGGTGCGCGTCGAGACCTCGAAGACCTCCTCGATCGTCTATCTGATGGCGATCGTGCGCAGTGGCTCCGCCGTGGCCCAGGTCGGCTTCGTGCCGTCGGGTCCGGTGACGATGTCCGACGCTGACTTCACCGCGCTGGCGAACCGTGCCGCGGACCGGTTGACCTACCTGAAGTAGCCGACCAGTCCTGCGCGCCGCGCGACGGGCAGGCCCGCCGGGGCGTATAAGTCGCGTGTCATCACTCCACCCAGAAGGGACCGTCATGGACTCCTGCGAGCTCGACGGATTGGCCACCGGCCGACGGCGACGTACCCGCGGCCGCCTCGCCGCGACCGCCGGCGCCCTCGCCGCGGTCGCGCTCGCCGGTTGCGCACCAGCGGCCTCGAGCCACAGCGACGGCAGCGGCGCCAGCCACACTGCCAGCCACGGTGCCAGCCAGGGCGCCAGCCGGGGGGCGACGCCCACCACGACATCCACCACGGCTGCGGCCGCCACGACGGTCACGACCGCAGCGACGATCTCCGGCCCGCTGGGACCGCGCGGGTACGGCGCCCTCAGGCTCGGCATGAGCCTCACCGACGCGCTCGCAACCGGGCAGGTCGATGTCAGCCCCAGCGACGGCTATCAGCTCGCCGGCGGCGGCTCGCTGTGCTTCCAGCCCGGAGCGGTGCTCACCGCCATCCTCGCGCCGGCCGGCGCCACCACGCCCGAGGGCGTCGGGGACGGCTCACCTGCGGCGCGGGTGCGCGCGGCGTACCACCTGCCCGGCGGGGTGCACGACAGCGGCTGGAGGGTGCCCGCCGGCCCGGGGGCGACGTACCACTTCGACCTGGTGCCCGGCAGCGGCATGCAGGACCTCAGCCTCGAGGGCCCGCGGCAGGAATGCTGGAACTGACCCCAGATGTGCCGAGTCGGCACACCCTCGCTGCGAGGATGTGCCGACTCGGTGGTGGATCAGAGGTTCTTCATGATCTCTCGCATCAGCTCGGCGGTCTCCGACGGCGTCTTGCCGACCTTGACGCCGACCGCCTCGAGGGCCTCCTTCTTCGCGGCAGCGGTGCCGGCCGAGCCGGACACGATCGCGCCGGCGTGACCCATGGTCTTGCCCTCCGGCGCGGTGAAGCCCGCCACGTAGCCGACGACCGGCTTGGTGATGTGCTCCTTGATGTACGCCGCGGCCCGCTCCTCGGCGTCGCCGCCGATCTCGCCGATCATCACGATGGCCCTGGTCTCCGGGTCGTCCTCGAAGGCCTGCAGCGCGTCGATGTGCGTCGTACCGACGATCGGGTCACCGCCGATGCCGATCGCGGTGGAGAAGCCGAAGTCCTTCAGCTCGTACATCATCTGGTAGGTCAGGGTGCCCGACTTCGACACCAGCCCGATCGGGCCCTTGCCGGTGATGGTGTGCGGCGTGATGCCGGCCAGCGACTCGCCCGGGGTGATGATGCCGGGGCAGTTCGGGCCGATCATGCGGGTGTTCTTGCCCTGCAGGTAGGACCACACCTCGGCGGTGTCCTGCACCGGGACACCCTCGGTGATGACCACGATCAGCGGGATCTCGGCGTCGATGGCCTCGATCGCGGCGTCCTTGGTGAACGCCGGCGGCACGAAGAGCACCGACACGTCGGCGCCGGTCTCCTTCATGGCCTCCGCGACGGTGCCGAACACCGGCAGCTCCACGTCGACGCCGTCGGCGTCCTTGTGGGTGACGGTCGTGCCGGCCTTGCGGGCGTTGACGCCGCCGACGATCTGGGCGCCCGAGTCCAGCATGAGGGCGGTGTGCTTGGCACCCATGCCCCCGGTGATGCCCTGGACGATGATCTTGCTGTCCTTGTTGAGGTAAATGCTCACGTCTCTGCTCTTCCTAGGCCTCAGGCGTTGGCCAGCTCGGCGGCCTTGTCGGCCCCGCCGTCCATGGTCTCGGCGAGGGTGACAAGCGGGTGGTTCAGCTCGGTGAGGATCTGGCGGCCGAGCTCGACGTTGTTGCCGTCGAGGCGGACGACCAGCGGCTTGGTCGCCTTGTCGCCGAGCAGCTCGAGGGCGCCCTTGATGCCGTTGGCGACCTCGTCGCAGGCGGTGATGCCGCCGAACACGTTGACGAAGACCGACTTGACCTGCGCGTCGTTGAGGATCACGTCCAGGCCGTTGGCCATCACCTGGGCGTTGGCGCCGCCGCCGATGTCGAGGAAGTTGGCGGGCTTGACCCCGCCGTGGTCCTCGCCGGCGTACGCGACGACGTCCAGGGTGCTCATGACCAGGCCCGCGCCGTTGCCGATGATGCCGACCTGGCCGTCGAGCTTGACGTAGTTGAGGCCGAGGTCCTTGGCCTTCGCCTCGAGGGGGTCGGCCTCCTCACGGATCTCGAACTCCTCGTGGTCGGGGTGGCGGACCTCGGAGGCGTTGTCGTCCAGCGACACCTTGCCGTCGAGGGCCTCGAGCTTGTCACCCTCCAGGCGGGCCAGCGGGTTGACCTCGACCAGGGTCGCGTCCTCCTCGACGAACGTCTTGTAGAGCGCCTGGATCATCTCCACGGCCTGCTCGAAGACGGCCTCGGGGAACTTCGCCTCGCTGGCGATCTCGCGCGCCTTGGCCTCGTCGACGCCCTTGCCCGGGTCGATGCCGATCTGCTTGACCGCGTCGGGGTTGGTCTTGGCGACCTCCTCGATCTCCACACCGCCCTCGACCGAGGCGATGCACAGGTACTGGCGGTTGGAGCGGTCCAGCAGGAAGGAGAAGTAGTACTCCTCCTGCGGCGGCGTCGCCGGGGTCACCAGCACCCGGTTGACCGTGAGGCCCTTGATCTCCATGCCGAGGATGTTGCTGGCGTACTCGTAGGCCTCGTCGGGCGTCTTGGCGAGCTTCACACCGCCGGCCTTGCCACGTCCGCCGGCCTTGACCTGAGCCTTGATGACGGTCACGCCGCCGATCCGCTCGGCCGCGGCCTTGGCGTCCTCGGCGGTCTCGACGACCACACCGAGGGTGGTTGCGACACCATGCTTGGCGAAGAGCTGCTTCGCCTGGTACTCCATCAGATCCACTGATCCACCATGTCTCTATGTCGGTTGTACGTCGGAGCGAGCAGCAGGCGCGCTGAGGCGTCGCAACGCTCGATGATCCCCCGGCACCCTAGACCCGCCGGGCGACCGGCGACGAGACCCGGGCGGCGGACGTGACGCATCCCATAGCCGGGGCCCGCCGACGCGGCAGGAGCGAAGGGCACGCCTGGTCCACGCTTGATCGCGGCCCGGAGGGTGCCGATTCTTGACGCCTCCGGACGGTCGGTTAGAGTCGTGCCTCGCCGTCTGAACCCCGAGCAGCGGAGCAGTGAATGCATGGGTAACCACCGAGCGGATGTCATCGCCGACAACCGGCCCTCGGAGTCGACCCCTTATGTCGGGAAGCGATGCGCCACCCCGGTTGCCGAGGTGCCCGCCCCCTCCGTTCCCGAGCCGGTCGTCGCCCAAACCTCCTACGCCGGCAAGCGTCGCCGGGTGGTCGAGGAGGAGCAGCCGATCGCCGAGGTCGACGTACCAGGTCCGCGAGCGACCGCGGAGCCTGCGCTGGACGCCGCGCCGGCGATCGAGAGCCTGACGGCCTGGACCGACCTGCGCATCGACACCGGCTCGCTGCCGCCGATCAACGACACCGCTGTCTACGCCACCGACTTCGGCAGCGAGACCACGACCAACCTCCCCGCTGTCACCGGCACCCTGCCGACCCTGCCCGTCGGCAAGCGGCGTGCCGACGGCGGTCCGCGCCGCGAGCACCCGGTGGCGAAGGCGCTGCCGTCCACGCCGGTCATCCTCGGGCTGGCCGCGCTCGCCATCTCCGTCGGCGGTGCCGTGGCCGCTGCGCACTCCCCCGCCGCGACCGCCGCGAGCAGCCGGTTCGTGGCCGCGAGCGCCCTGACCGGCGCCAGCGACATCGGCCAGGTCGGCGCCGACCGCAGCGGGCCGGTCTCGCGTGACAGCAGCCGCAGCGTGCTGGCCGACCAGGCCGCCACCGCCGCCGAGCAGCGCGCCGCGACCCTCACACAGATCAACTCCAAGGCCGCGGCCATCGACAAGTGGAAGGCCGCCAACCAGTGGGGCCTGCCGATCGAGGCGGGCGACTATCACCTGACCGGGCGGTTCGACCAGGTCAGCGGCCTGTGGGCCACCGTCCACACCGGCCTCGACTTCGCCTGCCCGACCGGTACGCCGATCCACGCGGTGGCCGGCGGCGTCATCACGCAGGTCGGCTGGGCCGGCGCGTACGGCAACCGCACGGTGGAGACCCTGCCGGACGGCACCGAGCTGTGGTACGCCCACCAGTCCCGATTCGGCGTCACCGTCGGCGAGAAGGTCACCGAGGGCCAGGTCATCGGGTTCGTCGGCGCCACCGGCAACACCACCGGCCCGCACGTGCACCTCGAGGTGCGTCCCGGTGCGGGCGACCCGGTCGACCCCGACACCGCCCTGAAGGCGCACGGCGTCGACCCGGACGCCAACCAGTAGCGGCGGGTCGTCGTCCCGGTTGTAGCGTCGAGTAGGGCGGGCGCTTTCGTGGCCGATCCTCAGCATCGGTTCACCGCCGCATCAGTCGGCTCCCTCACCGTTGGAGCATGACGACCTTCGCCCCACCCGCTCCTCCCGTTGCCGCGCGGGCCGCCGATCGTGCCGCGCTGCGGCGTCCCGCCTCGCTCGCCGTACTGCTGGTCGGCACCGCGATCGCCTACCTGTGGAGCCTCTCGATCTCCGGGTACGCCAACTCCTTCTACTCGGCCGCGGCCCAGGCCGGCTCGCAGAGCTGGAAGGCCTGGTTCTTCGGCTCGCTCGACGCGGGCAACGCGATCACTGTCGACAAGCCGCCGGCCGCGCTGTGGCTGATGGGGCTCTCGGTGCGGATGTTCGGGCTGAGCTCGTGGAGCATCCTGGTGCCGGAGGCACTGCTCGGGGTGGGCACGGTCGCCCTGGTCTATCTCACCGTGCGGCGCACCGCCGGCCACGGCGCCGGCCTGCTGGCCGGCGCCGCGACCGCGCTGACCCCGTCGGCGGCGCTGATGTTCCGCTTCAACAACCCCGACGCACTCCTGCTCTTCCTCCTGACCGCGGCGGGGTACGCCGTGCTGCGGGCGACCGAGAAGGCGTCGGGCCGGTGGCTGGCGCTCGCCGGCGTACTGATCGGCTTCGGGTTCCTGACCAAGATGCTGCAGGCGTTCCTCGTGCTGCCGGCCTTCGCCCTGGTCTACCTGCTGGCCGCGCCGACCACCGTCCGTCGTCGAGTGCTGCATCTGTTGGCCGCCTTCGGCGCGATGCTGGTCAGCCTGGGCTGGTGGATCGCGGCCGTGGAGCTGGTGCCCGCGTCGTCGCGTCCCTTCATCGACGGGTCGACCTCGAACTCCATCCTGCAGCTCACGTTCGGCTACAACGGGCTGGGCCGCATCACCGGCAACGAGACCGGCGGCCACGGCAACGCCGGCTTCTCCAGCGGCGTCGGGATCCTGCGGATGTTCGAGGGTGTCTCCGGCGGCATGGTGGGCTGGCTGCTGCCCGCCGCCCTGGCCCTGCTGGTCGCCGGGGTCGTCGCCCGCGGTCGCGCACCGCGCACCGACGCGCTCCGTGCGGCACTGCTGCTCACCGGCGTCTCGATGGTGACCACCGGACTCGTCTTCTCGTTCATGTCCGGCATCTACCACGACTACTACACCGTGGCCCTCGCCCCGTGGATCGCGATGACGACGGTCCTGGGCGCTGTGGCGGTCTGGCAGGTACGCCGCCACCTCGCGGCCCGTGTCGCCCTGGCCGTCGCGCTCGTCGGCAGCGGGGTGTGGGCATGCGTCCTGCTGCACCAGCCGGCCGAGCAGCCCTACGAGACGCTCAGCTGGGTGGTCCTGATCGCGTCGCTCGTCGGCGCCGCCGGGCTGATGCTGCCGTGGCGCGGGCGTCTGACCGCGGCATCTCTCGCGGTCGCCGTGGCGGCACTGTTCGTGGGGCCGGCGGCGTACTCGCTCGACACGATCTCGACCGCTCACACCGGCTCCATCGTCACCGCCGGGCCGGTCAGCTCGCAGGGCTTCGGGCCCGGCGGTGGCGGCGGCATGGGTGGACGCTCGCGCGGAGGGTTCGGCGGTCAGGCGCCCGGCCAGCGGACGGGCGGCACCACCGGGCAGCTGCAGGCGTTCCCGGGCGGCGCCCAGGGCGGCACGGCTGGTGGCGCGCAGGGTGGCATGGGCGGCGGCACGGCTGGTGGCGCGCAGGGTGGCATGGGCGGCGGCATGGCTGGCGGCACGCAGGGCGGCACGACGGGCGGTGCGACCGGAGGCAAGACCGGGGGCATGGGCGGCGGCATGGGCGGCGGCATGGGCGGCGGCGGTGGGCTGCTGGACGGCGCCTCGGTCAGCACGGCGCTGAAGACCCTTCTCACGACCGACTCCAAGTCGTACACCTGGAGTGCCGCGACCACCGGCGCGCAGAACGCGGCCAGCTACGAGCTCGCGACCGGGACGTCGGTGATCGCCATCGGTGGCTTCAACGGCACCACCCCCGGACCGACGCTGGCGCAGTTCGAGAAGTGGGTCAGCGAGGGCAAGATCCACTACTACATCGCCGGCGGCGGCATGGGCGGCGGCACGGGCGGCGGCATGGGTGGCGGCATGGGTGGCGGTACCCAGGGCGGTACGACCGGCGGCACCCAGGGCGGTACGACCGGCGGCGGCATCATGGGTGGTCCTGGCGGTAACACCGGCGGCGGTTCGTCGGTGTCCAACGAGATCGAGCAGTGGGTGACCGCGCACTACACCGCGAAGACCGTCGGCAGCACGACTGTCTACGACCTCACCCAGCCGACCACCTCGACGACGTCGAGCGCGAGCAGCTCCTCGGGTGCGAACTCATGATCACGACGCCCGTCGCCGCTCCGGCGGTGTTGAGTTGCCGCTCCGGCGGTGTTGAGTTGCCGCTCCGGCGGTGTTGAGTTGCCGCTCCGGCGGTGTTGAGTTGCCGGTTTGTCCCCGCGGGCGCGCGGGCAAACCGGCAACTCAATTGCTACGGACCGGCAACTCAACCGCTACGGACCGGCAACTCGACGGCTACGGACCGGCAACTCGACGTCAGAGCTTCTGCACCGGGGCGTACCGCAGCAGCAGCCGCTTGACCCCGTTGGTGCCGAAGTCGATGGAGGCCACGGTCTTGTCGGCGACGCCCTCGAGGGAGACGACGGTCCCGAGGCCGAAGCTGTCGTGGTTGACCCGGTCGCCGGGCTCGAGCGAGGGCACCTCGCGCGCCGGCTTGGCCTTCGCGGCCGCATCGGCCCTGATGGCGGCCGAGGAGAAGTTGCGGCGGCCGGTGCCGGTGATCGTGCCCAGGCCACTGCCGAAGCGGTCCCCGCCGAGGTCGGGCCGGTTCCAGCGGGTCATCGCGCCCTCGGTCCTACGCCAGTCGACCAGGTCGATCGGCAGCTCGTCGAGGAAGCGCGAGGCCGGGTTGTGGGAGGGGGCACCCCACGCTGAACGGACCACGGCGCGGGAGATGAAGAGCCGCTCCCGGGCGCGGGTGATGCCGACGTAGGCGAGCCGGCGCTCCTCCTCGAGCTCGGTGCCGTCGCCGAGGGCGCGGGCGTGCGGGAAGACGCCGTCCTCCAGGCCGGTGAGGAACACGACGGGGAACTCCAGTCCTTTGGCGGTGTGCAGGGTCATCAGCGTGACGACGCCGTCCTCGCCCTCCGGGATCTGGTCGGAGTCGGCGACCAGCGCGACCCGTTCGAGGAAGTCGTCGAGGCCGGGCGTGACCAGGCCGGCGTCGACATCGGCGGGGTCGGCGGACGGGCCCGCGACCGGGTCGTCGGAGAACTCCCGCGCGACCGCGACCAGCTCGGCGAGGTTCTCCACCCTGGTCGCGTCCTGGGGGTCGTCGCTGGCCTCGAGCTCCTCGAGGTAGCCGGAGCGGGCCAGGGTGGACTCCAAGATGACGTCGGGACGCTCACCGCCGGCGACCATCGACTGCAGCTCGCTCATCATGGCGACGAAGCCGCGGATGTTGGTGGCGCTGCGGGTGGCGAGGCCGGGGGCGTCGTCAGCCCGCTGCAGCGCGTCCCAGAAGGTCAGGCCGTCGCGGGCCGCGAGCGCGTCGACGCACGCCACAGCGCGGTCGCCGATGCCCCGCTTGGGGGTGTTGAGGATGCGACGGAGGCTGACCTGGTCCGACGGATTTGCCAGCACCCGCAGGTAGGCGAGCGCGTCACGGACCTCGCGCCGCTCGTAGAACCGCACGCCGCCCACGACCTTGTAGGGCTGGCCGGTGCGGATGAACACCTCTTCGAAGACCCGCGACTGGGCGTTGGTGCGGTAGAAGACAGCGACGTCGCTGGCCTTGTGGCCGGCGTCGACGAGCTTGTCGATCTCGTCGCTGACGAACCGCGCCTCGTCACGCTCGTCGTCGGCGACGTACCCCACGATCCGCTCGCCGTCTCCGGCCTCGCTCCACAGCCGCTTCTCCTTGCGGCCCTTGTTGTGCGTGATGACGGCGTTGGCGGCGGTGAGGATCGTCTGGGTGGAGCGGTAGTTCTGCTCGAGCAGGATCGAGGTGGCGTTGGGGAAGTCCTGCTCGAAGTCGAGGATGTTGCGGATGTTGGCGCCACGGAACGCATAGATCGACTGGTCCGCGTCACCCACCACCATCAGCTCGGCCGGGTCGCTGCGGGGGCCCTCGGTGAGCTCCGGGTTGTCGGCACACAGCTGGTGGATGAGCGCGTATTGGGCGTGGTTGGTGTCCTGGTACTCATCGACCAGCACGTGCCGGAACCGGCGCCGGTAGGTCTCGCACACCTCGGGGAACTGCTGGAAGAGGTGGACCGTCATCATGATCAGGTCGTCAAAGTCGAGGGCGTTGGCCTCGCGCAGCCGGCGCTGATAACGCGTGTACGCCGCGGCGTAGCTCTCCTCGAGGTGATTGCGGGCGTCCTTGGTGGCGTCCTCGGCGTCGCGGAGCTCGTTCTTCTGGTCGCTGACCCAGTTGAGCACCTGGCCGGGCTGGAAGCGCTTCGGGTCGAGGTCGAGCTCGCCGAGGACCAGCGTCATCAGCCGCTTCTGGTCCTGCGCGTCGTAGATGGTGAAGTTCGACTTGAAGGCCAGGCCGGCGTGGTCGAACGCGGTGATCTCCTTGCGCAGGATCCGGACGCAGGCGCTGTGGAAGGTGCTCACCCACATGATCCGGGCGCGCTTGCCCACCAGGTCCTCGACGCGCTCCTTCATCTCGGCGGCGGCCTTGTTGGTGAAGGTAATCGCAAGGATCGAGCCCGGGTGGGCGCCGCGCTGGCTGATCAGCCAGGCGATGCGTCGGGTGAGCACCCGGGTCTTGCCGGAGCCGGCGCCGGCGACCACCAGCAGCGGCGCGCCCTCGTGGACCACGGCCGCCTTCTGCGGGTCGTTGAGACCCTCGAGCAGCTCGTCGGCGGGGGGTCCCCGCCGGGGGGCGCGCGCCTCCTGCGGGAGGGCGAACAGGGCGGCGGCGTCGAGGTTGCTCATGCTGCGCCAAGCCTATGTCGGCGTGCTGACACTCACCGCCTCGACGTGCTCGGCGTCCTGCGCGCGGCGGACCCTCAGTTGGCGTGCCAGATGGCGGCGACGCAGACGTTGAGCACGGTGAGGGCGAGCAGTCCCGCCCACAGGCCCTGCGGGATCCGGGGCTTGCGCATGTTGATCATCACCAGCGCGGTGATGATCAACGCGACGACCAGCTTCACGCTCATCTTCCAGTGCCACTCCGCGCCCGGGTGGTCGTGGGCCGAGTCGAGGCCGAAGAGGATCAGCCCCGCGACCAGCGCCGTACCGACACCGTCGCGCATCAAGGCGTTGACCTTCTTCTGCGGCTCCCGCGCCTGGATCAGCAGGCCGCCGAAGAGCGCGCCGAAGCCGAGCAGGTGGATCACCAGGAAGATCGAGATGAGCGTCGTCATGGCGTCATGATCACAGAAGCCGTCGGTCCGAGGCCCACCGGGTGAGCTCGTGGCGCGAGGAGAGCTGCAGCTTGCGCAGCACGCTCGACATGTGGGTCTCGACGGTCTTGATCGAGATGAACAGCTCCTTGGCCACCTCCTTGTAGGCGTAGCCGCGAGCGATCAGCCGCATCACCTCCCGCTCCCGCTCGGTGAGGCGGTCGAGATCCTCGTCGACGGCGGACACCTCGATGACGCCGGCGAAGGCGTCGAGGACGAAGCCGGCCAGCCGCGGCGAGAAGACGGCGTCGCCGCCGGCGACGCGTCCGATGGCGGCGGCGAGCTCGGTGCCGGTGATCGTCTTGGTGACATAGCCACGGGCGCCGGCACGGATGGTGCCGATGACGTCCTCGGCGGCGTCCGAGACCGACAGGGCCAGGTAGCGCGGCGTCCCGTCGAGCGTCGGGGCGCGGCGCATCACCTCGGCACCACCACCGCCGGGAAGGTGTACGTCGAGCAGCACCACGTCGGGGCGGTGCGCCGCGACGGCTGCCACCGCGGTGTCGACGTCCTCCGCCTCCGCGACCACCTCGATGTCGGGCTGCTGCGCCAGCTCGGCGCGCACCCCGGTGCGGAACATGGCGTGGTCGTCGACGATCAGGACCCTGACACTCATGACTCTCCTCCGGGCGGCATCCGCCCCTCACTGTCGTCGGCGGGCATCCGCAGCCGCACCTCGGTGCCCTCGCCGGGCGCCGTCCTGATCTCCGCGCTGCCGCCGTGGCGCTCCATCCGGGCGCGGATGGAGTCGCGGATGCCGTGCCGGTCCTGGCCCACCGCGGCGAGATCGAAGCCGGCGCCCCGGTCGCGCACGAAGACCTCGACGGCCGCGTCGGTGACCTCCGCGTACACGTCGACGCGGGCCACGCCAGCGTGCTTGGCGGCGTTCGTCAGCGCCTCGCCGGTGGCGGCCACGATCGGGCGCAGTGCCGGGGTGAGGACGCGGTCGCCGACCGCGACCACGTCGACCGCGATCCCGTGGGTGTCCTCGACCCGTGCGGCGGCCTCGCGCAGCGCCGCCGCGAGACCGGCATCGGGGCCGGCGGCGTCGGCGTACAGCCACGACCGCAGGTCGCGCTCCTGCGCCCGCGCCAGCCGCGCCACCGAGGCCGGGTCGGCGGCGTTCTTCTGGATGAGCGCGAGGGTCTGCAGCACCGAGTCGTGCAGGTGGGCCGCGACATCAGCTCGCTCCTGGGTGCGGATCCGCTCGGCGCGCTCCGCACCGAGGTCGGCCACCAGCCGCAGCGCCCATGGCCCGAGGATGACCGCGATGCCGAGGATGCCGAGGACGAACGCGATCGTCAGCTGGCCCGCGTTGTCGACCGACCCGCCGCGCAGCGAGAACAGCCCGAACGCGATCACCACGAGCGCCACCCCCGCTGCCACCCGCAGGTACGACGCCCAACCGCCGCGGCCGAAGACCAGCGCCACCGGGTCGAGCCGGCCCCCCGCGTCGAGCCAGCGCTCGCGCTGCGCCTCGTCCGCCTGGCGCCACAGCAGCGCGATGCCGGCGATCCCCACGACGATCGGCCAGAACAGGGTGCCGGCGCCCAGCACGGCCTCGATGAGCAGCACGCCGCCGAAGCCGAGGGCCGCGAGCGCGACCGCGGGACCGGCGTCGGTGAGCCGGCGGCCGAGCCGGCCCGCGCGCTTGGGCCGGCGTCCGCCGCGGGCGGCGCTCTCGGCCCCGGGCGTGCCGACCTCCAGGGCGGGCGCCGCCGGCAGGAACAGCCACAGGCCGGCGTAGAGCGCGACGCCGAGCCCGCTGAACAGGGCCGAGACGACGAAGAAGACCCGCACCCACATCGCCGGTACGGCGAGGTGCTCGGCGAGCCCGGCTGCGACGCCGCCCACGACGGCGCCCTCGGTGTCGCGGTAGGCCTTGCGGGCCACCGGACGGGGGGCTGCGCTCGCCGGACTCTCACTCATCGCTGCCCATCGTCACACGTGCGGGCGCGCGGTTCCATGAGGGAAGACCCCGACCCGCACTCGGGGTACCCGGGGCAGGATGCCGGCAGGATCAGGGTCGTCCCCGATGGTGGAGCAGCACGGGCTCGACCACGCTGGAGCCATGACCACGACTCCGACCGACGTACCACCTCCGCCGCCACCCGCCGGAGGCACCGGCGGTTCCGGTCCGGCCCCGCAGCGCGACCTCGGCCGGCTGCGCCGCAGCCGCAGTGACCGGCACATCGCCGGTGTCGCCGGCGGCCTGGCGCAGCACTTCGACATCGACCCCGTCATCGTGCGGGTGGCGCTGGTGGTGCTGGTGTTCTTCGGCGGTGCCGGCCTGCTGATCTACGCCGGGTGCTGGCTGTTCGTGCCCGAGGAGGGCCGCGAGGACGCGGTGGTCGGTCTGGACGCGCGCAGCCGCGCCGTCGTCCTGTACGTCGTCGCCGCGATCGCGGCGCTGGCCGTCCTCGGCGACACCGTCGGCCACGTGCACGTGCCGTGGCCGCTGCTGATCATCGCGGTGATCGCGCTGGTGCTGCTCGCGGACCGCGAGGGCGGCTGGTTCCCGCTGGTGCGCAGCCCGCGCCGGCGCGACCGGGCAGCCGCAGCGGCCGCCGCGATGAGCCAGACCCAGGCGCGGGCCGAGGGGTCGCCGTACAGCACGGTCGACCCGCCTGCCCCGCCACTCGTGACCCCCCCGCCCGCGCCCCGGCGGCGTGACCCCCGCAAGCGCGGGCCGATCCTGTTCGGGTTCACCGTCGCGCTCATCGCCCTCGCCGAGGGCGTGCTGGGCATCGTCGACCTGGCCGGGGCCACGATCGCCGGCCCGGCGTACCCGGCCCTGGCGGTCGGCATCATCGGCCTCATGCTCGTGCTCGGCGCCTTCTGGGGACGCGCCGGCGGCCTCATCCTCCTCGGGTTCGTGGCGAGCATCGTTCTCGCCGGCAGCCTGGCCGCCGACAAGTGGCACCTCGACGGTCACAGCCAGGCGGTCACCTATGCGCCCACCTCTGCGGCCGCGGTGCGCGGGACCTATACCCACGGCACCGGCGACCTGCGGCTGGACCTGACCCAGGTGAGCGACCCCGCCGCGTTGGCCGGGCGCGACATCGAGGTCAGCGGGCACGTCGGCAGCATCGACGTCGTCGTTCCGGCCGGCCTCGCGGTCGACGCCAGCGGCAGGGTCAACGGGCCGGGGCAGGTGGACGTCTTCGGCGAGAGCCACGGCGGCATCCACACCTACCTGCACAGCACCCAGGCCGGCTCTGGCACACCCCTGACCATCAACGCCCACCTCAACGTCGGCCAGATCACCGTGGAGACCCGATGAACGACGAGACCCTGCTCCTCGACCAGGACGCCGAGAACCACGACGCCGCTCCCCGATCCGGCCTCCACCCCGTGAACGTCGGGCACCTCGTGATGGGTCTGGTGTTCCTGTGCGTCGTGGGCGCCTGGGCCTTGGTGCAGAGCGACCGGGTCACCGGCTCGGACCTGCGCTGGCTGCTGCCGCTGCCGTGGGTGGTGGGCGGTGCGGTCGGCCTGGCCGCCGCGGCGGTGTCCGGCGTACGCCGGCACGGGCTGCGCCGCTAGCGCTGGCTCATCGGCCCCCACGCGTCAGGCCGGCTCCCCCACCACGCTGCGCGCCAGCGCCTCCACGGCACGGTCGGCGTAGTCGGTGAAGACGCCGTCGACACCGGCCGCCAGCATGGCGCGGTGGGCCTCGACACTGCCGCGCATCGTCCAGACGAACACCCTGAGTCCGGCGCGGTGGGCCTCGGCCAGGAGCGGCTTCACCGCGCCGGTGCCGCTCAGCACCATGGTGCGGCGAGGCCCGATCGCATCGGCGTACGCCGCCACCGCGTGGCACTCGATCCGCCGCCACGTCTCATCGACCAGCTGGACCAGCGGCAGCGCCGTGAGCGGGCTGATCCGGCGCAGGAAGGCGGCGTCGAACGACTGGATCCACACCCGCGACCCCGGGTGGTCGACGCCGTGGTCGCGCAGCGTCTGCAGGAGCGTGGCGTCCACCGGCAGCCCGCGGGCGGCGAAGTAGGCAGGGTGCTTGACCTCGACGTGCAGCCCCACGCGACGCCCGGCGCGCGCCGACTCCTCGGCGACCAGCAGGAGCAGCTCGTCGAGGCTGATGATCGGATCGATCACCGTCGGCGCACCGAGCGTGCGCAGCTCGGCGAAGGTGAAGTCCTCGGTGAACCAGCCGCGGCGCAGGGTGCGTCCCACCTGGCGGATCGTGCGGCGGTCGGCGAACTCCGGCCGCTGCGCGACGTCGGTGGTGCGGGACAGCTCGTTCTCATGGCGGACGACGAGGACGCCGTCGCTGCTCATCACGACGTCGGTCTCGACGGCGTCGGCGCCCATCCGGATGGCGAGGCGGTAGGAGTCCAGCGAGTGCTCGGGCAGGTGGCCCGGGGCACCGCGGTGGCCGATCACGAGTGGCATGCCTCCACGCTGCCCCCGCAGATCGACCAGGGGGCCGCGACACGCTGAACCGCAGGTGACGGGTGTGCGTCAGGGCGGTCAGGGCGTGTCGTCGGCAGACCAGGTCACCCGCTCGCGGATCACGCGAGCCGGAGTCCCCGCCACCGCCGTGTACGCCGGCACCTTCTGCCCTCGCACCAGGCTGCGTGCACCGACCACGGCGCCGTCGCCGATGTCGACATGACCGGTCACCACGGCGTCACGACCGAGCCAGACGTGGCTGCCGAGCCGGATGGTGGCGCCGTACGGATTGATCCGCTCACCGGTGTCGAGATCCTCGAGCCGGTGCATGTCGTCGGTGGCGAGGTACACGTTGGCCGCCCACAGCTGGTCGGCCTGGGCTACGACGGCGCCGCCGTTGCGGGCGTCGACGACCGCGCAGCGGGTGGCGGTGACATCCCCGTGGAGGACGACCGCGGAGGCTGCGCCGCAGTAGAGGTCGCCTGCCGTCAGCTCGCAGCGCGGCCCCAGGAACACCGTGGCCCCCTCGCCGCCGACCAGGAGCGACACGACGTTGGTGAGGTCGCACGCCACCACGATCAGCACCTCGGTGACCCAGAAGTGGGTGAGGCGCTCGAACAGCCCGGGCGCGAGCACGGCGTCGCCGGTCAGGTAGAGCGCGTTCCCGCTCTCGTGCCACCACGTCGGCACCGGGTCCGTGACGGCCCGCAGGTCCAGTACGTCGAGCACGTCCGGCTCCACGCCGGCCGCGACCAGCCGGTCGCGGTGGGTGCGCGTGAGCGGGCTGCCCAGGGCCCACGGGGCCGGCGATGACATGCGGGGTTTCTATCACCTCATCGTGGGCAACCCGTTCAGGATGGAGGGACGTGCGGACACCCATCTGGCGGGCATCGACCACCGTGGTGGTCGGCGCGAGACGCGTGCCGAGCGGATGGACCGGCTCTTCGGCGACCTGTTGCAGGAGCTGCGGGTCATGCAGACCGGCGCCCAGCTCACCTCGGGATTCCTGCTGACGCTGCCGTTCCAGAACCGGTTCGCCACCCTCGACGGCTTCCAGCGTGGGCTCTACCTGGCGCTGGTGGTGCTGGCGCTGCTGACCACCGCCTTGGTGATGACCTCGGTCGCCGTCCACCAGCGGCTCTCCGGCCGGCACGTCAAGGACCGGGTCGTCGCGACCAGCCGCAAGCTCCTGGCCGGCGTGCTGGCCACGCTCGGCCTCCTCGTGGTCGGGATCGCGGTCTTCGTCTTCGACGTCGTCCTCGACCACATCGCCGCGCTGCTCGTCGGCGTGGGCCTGGGTGCGGTGCTGATCGCCCTGCTCGTGGTGTTGCCTCGGTCGCTGCTGGCCAGGAGCGAGGAGCGGTAGGTTCGAGGCCATGCTGGTCTCCGCTCCCCTGTCCTACTTCGGCAACCCGCGGGAGACCGCCGACAGGGTGGTCGCCTTGGAGAAGGCGGGGCTGGATCAGATCTGGGTGGCCGAGCCCTACGGCTTCGACGCGGTCTCGCTCCTGGGCTACCTCGCCGCGAAGACCGAGCGGGTCCAGCTCGGCACCGGCATCCTCAACATCTACTCCCGCACCCCCGGCGCCCTGCTGCAGACCGCGGCCGGCCTGGACAACGTCTCGGGCGGGCGAGCCATCCTGGGCCTGGGCGCCAGCGGTCCGCAGGTGATCGAGGGCTTCCACGGCGTGCCCTACGACCGCCCGGTGGCCCGCACCCGCGAGATCCTGCAGATCCTGCGCAAGGGCCTGCGCGGCGAGCGCCTGGTCAACGACGGCATCTACCAACTGCCGCTGCCAGCGGACCAGGGGACGGGCCTCGGCAAGGCGCTGAAGCTGCTCAACCGCCCCGAGCGTCCCGACGTACCGCTGTGGTTGGCGGCGCTGGGAGCCAAGAACGTCGAGCTCACCGCCGAGCTCGCCGACGGTTGGCTGCCGTTCCTCTACTACCCCGAGAGGGCCGCCGAGGTGTGGGGCGACGCCCTCGCCGCAGGCAGCGCGAAGCGCTCGGCCGGCCTCGGCCCGCTGGAGATCAGCGCCGGGGGCCTGCTCGCGATCGGGGACGACGTCGAGGGGTTGCTGGACCAGATGCGCCCGGTCTACGCGCTCTACGTCGGAGGCATGGGCGCCCGTGGCAAGAACTTCTACAACACGCTGGCCTGCCAGTACGGCTTCGAGAAGGAGGCCAAGCAGATCCAGGACCTCTACCTCGACGGACACAAGCGCGACGCAGAGGCCGCCGTTCCGCTCGCCTGGCTGCGCGCGGGCAACCTGGTCGGGCCCCCGTCCTACGTCAAGGAGCGGATCGCCGCCTTCGCCGAGGCCGGCGTGACCAGCCTGCAGGTGATCCCCGCGCAGGGCACCGACGCTCTCGCGGCGGTGCGGACGGTCAAGGAGTGGACCTCCTGATCTCAGGGAAATCCCGGATGCCGTTTCGGCCAGATGCTGGTGGGATGGATCCATGCATCGTCAGATCGCCGGCAGCCTCACCGGCCGCGTCACCAAGTGGGTCGTCGTCGGCGTCTGGCTGGTCGCCGTCGTCGCGCTGGGCGGGTTCGCGGGCAAGCTGAGCAGCGTCCAGAAGAACGACGCCTCCAGCTGGCTGCCCGGCAGCGCCGAGTCGACCCAGGGCCTCAACCGCCTGGCTGAGCTGCGCAGCCCCAACCAGATCCCCACCCTGGTCGTCTACCACCGTGCCGGCGGCCTCACCGCCGCCGACTACGCCGCCATCGACGACCAGGCCCGCCGGATCGCGGCGCTGCCCGGGGTGGTCACCACCGGCGGACGCCCGCAGGTGGTCGCGCCGACCGACGCCGCCACCGGCCGCAAGGCGCAGCTCGTCTCGCCGGACGGGACGGTCGCGACCACCGGCGTGACCTTCGACTTCGGCAGTGGTGGCTGGCGGAAGCTGCCCGCCGCCGCCGAGCGGCTGCGGTCGATCGCATCGGTGCCCGGGGTCGACGTACACATCGCGGGACAGGGCGGTCAGGCGGCCGACCAGGCCGATGCGTTCAAAGGTCTCGACAGCACGCTGCTGTTCGCCGCCGCAGGCGTGGTGATCGTCATCCTGCTGATCACCTACCGCAGCCCGGTGCTGTGGCTGCTGCCGGTGATCAGCGCGGCGGTGGCGCTCACGTGCGCGCAGGGGACGGTGTATCTGCTGGCCAAGCACGCCGGCCTGACGGTCAACGGCCAGAGCCAGGGCATCCTCACCGTCCTGGTCTTCGGCGCCGGCACCGACTACGCCCTGCTCCTGGTGGCGCGCTATCGCGAGGAGTTGCGCCGGCACGAGGACAGACACGAGGCGATGGCGTTCGCCCTGCACCGCGCCGCCCCCGCCATCGTGGCCAGTGCGGCCACGGTGATCCTCGGCATGCTGTGCCTTCTCGCCGCGACGATGAACTCCACCCGAGGCCTGGGACCGGTGTGCGCGATCGGGATCGCGATCGGGTTGGTCGTGATGATCACGCTGCTGCCGGCGCTGCTGGTCGTGACCGGGCGCTGGGTCTTCTGGCCGCAGCGGCCGTCCCACGGCTCGGCCGAGCCCACCGAGTCCGGCCTGTGGGCGCGGATCGGGCGCCGGATCGCGCTGCGCCCCCGCGCCGTCTGGGTCGGCACCGCCGCCGTCCTCGCGGTGTGCTGCCTGGGCCTGCTCGCCCTCGACACGTCCGGTCTCAACGGCAAGGAGCAGTTCACCAAGACGTTCGACTCCACGACCGGTCAACAGCTCATGGTCGACCACGGCCTCGCGGACACCTCGGCCCCGGTCGAGATCGTCAGCGACCCCGGTACCGGCGACCAGGTGCTCGCCGCCGTACGGCGCACCGGCCTGGCCGCGACGGTGGTGCCGACACCGCCGGACAAGCCGGCGCTGACGCTCGCGCCCATCCGGGGCGACGCGCAGAGCGAGCAGGCCTACGACGCCGTGCGGAGCGTGCGTGCCGCCGTACATCCGCTCGGGGTGCACGCGCAGGTCACCGGCTTCTCCGCCACCGCGCTGGACATCGGGACGTCCACCGCACGCGACTCGCGCGTGATCATCCCGCTGGTGCTGTTGGTGGTGATGCTGGTGCTGGCACTGCTGCTGCGCGCCATCGTGGCACCGGTGGTGCTCATCGCGACCGTCGTCCTCAGCTTCGGCGCCGCCCTCGGGCTCTCCGCGCTGCTGTTCCGCACGGTGTTCGGGTTCGCCGCGGAGGACCAGTCGTTCCCGCTGTTCGTGTTCGTCTTCCTGGTCGCGCTCGGCATCGACTACAACATCTTCCTGATGACCCGGGTCCGGGAGGAGACGCCGCGGCGAGGGACCCGCGCCGCGGCCCTGGTGGGGCTCTCGGCCACCGGCGGCGTGATCACCAGTGCCGGTGTCGTGCTGGCGGCGACGTTCGCCGTGCTCGGGACACTGCCCCTGGTCGCGTTCGTGGAGATGGGCCTCGCGGTCGCGCTCGGCGTACTGCTCGACACGCTGATCGTGCGCTCGGTGCTCGTCACCGCCCTCAACCTCGACCTCGGACGGATCGTGTGGTGGCCGAGCCGGATCGACGGGGCGCAGCGTCCGGCCGCGGAGCGCACCCTGGTGCCCTGAGGCCCCGGGTTCGGCGGCTCACGACTGACGCCGCCCCCACGCCACCCCGAGGGCGAACAGGTTGCCGACGCCGTAGTGGTCCATCGCGTCCGCGATGCGACGGCGCCCGGTCCGGTCCGAGATCCCCAGGGCGTGCGAGGCGCCCTCGAGGGTGGCGCCACGCGTCATGAGGCGCAGCAGCGGATCCCAGCTCGCCGGCTGCTCGGCCACGGGTACGGCGAGGGTCCACAGCTGGTCGAACACCCACTGCGCCAGACCTGCCACCGCGGGGCTGCGCACCGCGATGGCGGAGGTGGGCCACGACTCGCCCCACGTCAGCGGGAGGGCGACGATCTCGCCGTCGGCCACCCAGAACCAGCTCACCGGGTCGGCCGTGATCCGGATATCGACGCCCGCAGCCAGCTCCTGGGCCACCCGCTCGGCCGCTCCCGGATCGGCCGCGTCGATCATGTTCGCGATGACGCGGGCGCTGTTGCCCTCACGACCGATCACGTCGTGCCAGGCGGCCTGCATCTGCGGGTCGGCCACATGGAGCCGGGAGCTGTCGGGCAGGACGACGTCGGTACGGCGCAGCTCCCGCCTGCCCAGCACCTGATGCCACAGGTCGGTGACCGCCGACCATCCGTGCGAGACCTCCACCTCCAGGATGCTGTGGCTGGCGCCGCCGGTCTCCCAGTCGCGCGCGAGCGCGGGCAGCTCCGCCACGAGGTCCGCCAGCTCCCCCATCCGCCGGGCCAGCTCGTCGCTCAGCTCGGCGGAGCGGCGCCGTACCACCTCCGCGACCGCCTCGTCGGGGGCGATGTACCGGATCTCCTCGCCGTAGACCGCCAGATAGCCGTCGGCCGCCAGGGCGGCCAGCTGCTCGCGGACCTCCTCCGGCTCGGCGAGCGCCACCTCGGCGAGCTCACCCACCGTCCGCGGCCGAACGCGCAGCGCCACCGCGAGCAGATCCAGATCGGGAGACACGATCCGATCGTGCCATCTCGACCGCAGCTGTGTCCGGACGCCGTGTCCCGCACGTCCGATCCCGGCCATGTCCGGATCGCGTCACCGGTTCCGCTCGGGTGGGCGAGCTCCTGCCCGATGGGTCTTGACGGTCCTTCCATCGAGGGGCCGTCCCTCGGAAGGAAGATCATGAAGAAGCTGTACGCCGGGCTCGCCGCGGCCGCCCTCACCGCCACCGGCATCGCCTGCTCCGCCGGCGCCGCGCACGCGAGTTCCGCGTGGCCGTCGCCCCTGGGCTTCACGCCC
>Ga0209796_10000078_pt1 | contig 132824 bp, 140 predicted proteins | sample AgamicOrSfrz_FD_187167 | JGI IMG/M metagenome (GOLD analysis project Ga0209796, IMG submission 187167) | Agave microbial communities from Guanajuato, Mexico - Or.Sf.rz (SPAdes) (version 2) | ecosystem: Host-associated > Plants > Phyllosphere > Phylloplane/Leaf | place: Guanajuato, Mexico...
TAGCGTAACAACGTTCCCTGAGAAAAAACGACAGCACCAGAGAGTGCTGTCGTTGGTGTGCCTGTCATCCGGGAGCCGGAGAAAGTATCGGCAACTAAAAATGGTTGCAGGCGTTCACAGTATCTACCGGCTCGTAGACGGCCCGGGATCCGTAGCCCCGGTAAGCGCAGCGCTACCGGGGAGGGGGCATTCACTCAGTTCTGCAACACCGACGACACCAGCAGCTGGGTATAGGGGTGATGGGGATCGTCGAGCACCCGGTCGGTTAAGCCGCTTTCGACTACCTGGCCCTGCTTCATCACCAGCAGACGGTTAGCCAGCAGGCGGGCGACGCCGAGGTCGTGGGTCACAATCACCACCGCCAGGTTCAGCTCCACGACCAGGCCGCGCAGCAGATCGAGCAGGCGCGCCTGCACCGATACGTCCAGCCCGCCGGTGGGCTCATCCATAAACACCAGCCTCGGCTGCGTCACCAGATTGCGGGCGATTTGCAGGCGCTGCTGCATCCCGCCGGAAAAGGTGGTGGGCAGGTCGTCAATGCGCGAAGGCGGGATCTCCACCTCCTGCAGCCACTGTCCGGCGGTGGCGCGAATATTGCCGTAGTGACGGGACCCGGTGGCCATCAGGCGTTCGCCGATATTGCCGCCGGCCGAGACCTGGCGGCGCAGGCCGTCCATCGGATGCTGATGCACCACGCCCCATTCGGTGCGCAGCAGACGTCGGCGATCCGCTTCGCTCATGGCGTATAGCGAGCGCTGTTGATACAGCACTTCTCCCTGCTGCGGGGCCAGGCGGGCGGAGATCGCTTTCAGCAGCGTGGTTTTTCCGGAGCCGGATTCGCCGACGATACCCAGCACCTCCCCCGGCCACAGCTCGAACGAGACGTCGCTGAAGCCTTTGCCCGGCGCGTAGAGGTGGGTCAGGTTGTTCACCGCCAGTAACGGATGACTCATTTTTTCTGCTCCTCGCTCTGTTGGCGGCAATAGTCGGTATCGGAGCAGACAAACATCCGTTTGCCGCTGTCATCGAGCACCACTTCATCAAGGTAGCTATGGCGAGATCCGCAGATGGCGCAGGGTTCATCCCACTCCTGAACGGTAAACGGATGATCGTCGAAATCGAGGCTCTCAACCGGGGTATACGGCGGTACCGCGTAGATGCGTTTTTCGCGTCCGGCGCCGAACAGCTGTAGCGCAGGCATCATATGCATCTTCGGATTATCGAATTTTGGAATCGGCGACGGATCCATCACGTAGCGGCCGTTGACCTTCACCGGGTAGGCGTAGGTGGTGGCGATATGGCCGAAGCGGGCAATATCTTCGTACAGCTTCACCTGCATCACGCCGTACTCCTCCAGCGCGTGCATGGTGCGGGTTTCGGTTTCGCGCGGCTCGATAAAGCGCAGCGGCTCCGGGATCGGCACCTGGAAGATCAGGATCTGATCGTCAGTCAGCGGCGTTTCCGGGATCCGGTGGCGGGTCTGGATCAGCGTGGCGTCTTCGGTGCGCTCGGTGGTCGCGACGCCGGTCACGCGTTTGAAAAACTGACGAATCGATACCGCGTTGGTGGTGTCATCGGCGCCCTGATCGATCACCTTCAGGACGTCATTTTCCCCGATGACGCTGGCGGTAAGCTGGATACCGCCGGTTCCCCAGCCGTAGGGCATCGGCATCTCGCGACCGCCGAAGGGCACCTGGTAGCCGGGGATGGCCACCGCTTTCAGGATGGCGCGGCGGATCATGCGTTTGGTTTGCTCGTCGAGATAAGCAAAGTTATAGCCGGTCAGTGCGTTAGCCACGTTGATTCTCCCGTTGCAGGCGTTTAAGCAGCGCCAGTTCGGCCTGGAAATCGACATAGTGGGGAAGTTTAAGGTGCGAAACGAAACCGGCGGCCTCGACGTTATCGGCATGGGCCAGCACAAACTCTTCATCCTGGGCAGGGCCCGCCACCTCTTCGCCGTACTCCGGCGCCTGGAGCGCGCGGTCAACCAGCGCCATCGCCATCGCTTTGCGCTCGCTCATGCCGAACGTCAGGCCGTAGCCGCGGGTAAAGTGCGGCGGTTCATCCTGAGGGTCGACAAAGCCGTTGACCATCTCGCATTCGGTCATCAGCAGTTCGCCGATAGTGACGGTGAAGCCCAGCTCTTCGGGAGCGATCTCCACCGCGACGTAGCCGCTGCGAATTTCACCGGCAAACGGATGGTTGCGTCCGTAGCCGCGCTGGGTGGAGTAGGCCAGCGCCAGCAGGTAGCCCTCGTCGCCGCGCGTCAGCTGCTGCAGGCGCGAAGAGCGCGAACAGGGATAAACCGGCGGATGGCGGGTGATATCGTCGGGCTGCGCGTCGGTATCCCGCTCCGCCTTCGCCAGCCCCTGCTGGACGAGCAGATTAAAGACGTGCGGCGTCGCTTCCTGCGGTGCGCTATCGGTCGCCAGCGGCGGCGTTTCGCCGTTGGCCAGCAGGGTAAAATCGAGCAGACGGTGGGTGTAATCGTAGGTCGGGCCGAGCATCTGGCCGCCGGGGATATCTTTATAGACCGCCGAGATACGGCGCTCAAGGCGCATACCGGCGGTGTCGACAGGCTCGCTGACCGCCAGCCTTTGCAGGGTGGTGCGATAAGCGCGCAGCAGAAAAATCGCTTCGACGCTGTCGCCGCTGGCCTGCTTCAGCGCCAGCGCCGCCAGCTCCCGGTCGGCGATGCCGCCTTCGGTCATGACCCGGTCCACCGCCAGATTAAGCTGTTGGCTAATCTGATCAACGCTGATTTCAGGAAGCCGTCCCTCGCCTCGGCGTTTCTGTTCCTGTAGGGCGTGAGCGGCGACGATCGCCTTCTCGCCGCCTTTGACGGCTACGTACATTAGCAGACCTCGACGTGAGTGGTGCGCGGAATCGCCAGCAGGCGTTCGCCGCAGGTGAGGATCAGATCGATTCCCAGCGGGAACGGATGCGGACGCTCGGTCAATTCTTCAATAATGCATTCCGGCAGCTGCGGGGCGATCATCCGCTCTTCGGCGATCCCCGCGCCGGTCAGCCGCAGCATCCGGCCGCCGCTCAGGCTGGCAAGCTGAACCACCAGCGTGACGCCGGTTTCCGGGGCGACGACGGTACCGGCGGAAAGCACGTTCAGTTGCTCGGCGCTGATGCTGTCGCTGGCGACGGCGAAGGTCGCCTGCTGCGGCTGCTCAACCAGCGGCGCGCCGGTATGGAAGCGCAGATTCTGGCCGACAAGATCGTTATGCAGCGCGGGAGCGAGCCAGACCGGCGTATCGTGATCCACCAGCGTCAGCAGCAGGCTGGTGGAGGCGACGTTCAGCGGCTGCCAGCCGTGCTGAAGCTGCTGCAGGGAGACAATCACTCCCGGCTCGCTCATCGCCTTCAGCAGGCGGCGGAAACTGTGCTGGGCATCCTGCACAGCCAGGGTAAAGGCGGGTTGTAATGTCATGCGTTATCTCCGCGAACCAGAGTAAAGAAGTCGACCCGGCTGGCGTTGACTTCGGCGCGTCGGGCTTCAATGCGCGCGCTGCGTTGTTCTTCCAGCGGGGTTATCAGGGTTTCCATCAGGGTGTGAAAATGGTGTGGCGACTGCATCAGGGCATCAATGGCCGCGCAGCGTTCAGCGTGCGGGCGGTCGCGGCCCAGAATCCAGCTATAGCCGAGGGTGCCGTCGGCCAGGCGAATGGCGGCGCGGGTTAAGGTGGCGTCTCCGGCGAAGAATCGGTCGCCGATGCCGCCCATACGCGCCTGCAGCTGCACCAGCCCGGTCTCCGGGGCGCGAATCAGCTCATACTGCGGCGCGAGCTGCAGCGTCTGCATCCGCGCCGCCAGTTCTTGTGGTTCACTGTGGGCCAGCACGGACATCCAGCGCTGGCGGGTTGCGGTATCAAAGTGCATTCAGTGCTCCATGGTGAATTCAATCATGTCGGCGCGGGTCAGGCTGACGGAGTACTCCGTCGCGCTCTGCTCGCCCTGGCGATGATTCAGGGTGCGCACGCACAGCAGCGGCGCCATGTTGGGAATGCCGAGAATATTGCTCTCTTTGGCCTGCGCGCGGCGGGCGCTGATTTTGGTGCGCACGCGGGTCAGTTCGATATCCAGCCGATCGCGCAGCAGGTCATGGAGAGAGCCGTGGGTAAAGGTTTGCAGAACCGGCCACAGCTGCAGGTCGGTAAAGTAGTGGTCAATCAGACACAGGGCGACGCCGTTCACGCGGCGCAGGGTGCGCAGGTGAATGACGTTATCGCCTTCACTGATAGCAAACGCCTCGGCAACGTGGCTGCTGGCCGGACGCACCACCGACAGCAGCTTCTCGCTGGTCGGGTGGCTGCCCTGTTCGAGAAGATTTTGGCTAAAGCGGGCCTGGGCGTTGAGCGGATAATCTATCGGGCGCATCAGCACCAGCACGCCGACGCCCTGACGGCGCTGGACCCAGCCGCGTTCGACGAGCTGATCGATGGCCCGGCGCAGGGTGTGGCGGTTAACCTCAAAGCGGGACGCCAGCTGCTGCTCGGCGGGCAGATAGTCGCCGCAGCGGTAATGATGGCGAAGCTCTTGCTCCAGTTTGGCGGCAATTTCCTGATATCGCGTTGGATAACTGGTCGGATGTCTGGATAGGTACATGTCAATCGAGCCTCACTAAGGACAAGGAAGTATTTCCCTCTGAGCGTGGGCCGATCCTGACGGTTTTTTGTTACATTTCGGTTAACTCATGATGACCGGGGGATGAAGAGTTGATGCCGGTGGAATGACAGGGTAAGGGGGAGTGAATGCACAGATGCCCTCACTCCGCCCTCTCTCCCTTTCGGGGGGAGCACAGGGTGAGGGGAAAAGGCCAGCGTTAAGGCTCTTTCACCACGTTGACCATCCACGGGACGCCAAAGCGGTCGATAACTTTACCGAAGCCGTGCGCCCAGAAGGTTTCCTGCCAGGCCATTTCAATCTGCCCACCGTCGGCGAGGCCGTCAAACCAGCGTTTACCCTCAATAACATCCTGCGAGTCCAGCACGACGGTAAATCCGGCGTAGCGCTCCATGTTGCTGGAGGGGCTGTCGCTGAGCATCAGGATACTATCGGCAATGCGCAGGCTGGCGTGCGCGATACCGTCGGCAGCCAGATGCTGGCCGGAAGGGCAGCCATCTTCGGCATCCTGCGTATTCTGCGGCATTTCACCCCAGGTGATTTTGTGGATGAGCTCCGCGCCCAGCGCCTGCTGGTAGAAAGCGATGGCGGCAGCGCAGTTGCCGCTAAAAGCGATATAGGGACTTAAGGGCATAACCATTACCTCAGGTAACGAATATTCCATTAAGCGTAGAAGGGGATTGCAGAATTAAGCCAGGCGGCAGCGAGGGATTCCGGGAGGCCACGGGAAAATATATTTCCCCCCGACAACGGGCGTCGGGGGAATAAAATCAGTTCTTTTTAACAAATTCGGATTTTAGCTTCATCGGGCCAAAACCATCTATTTTACAGTCAATATTATGATCGCCTTCAACCAGGCGGATATTCTTCACTTTAGTGCCGATTTTTAGCATCGAAGAGCTGCCTTTAACCTTCAGATCTTTTACCACGGTGACGCTGTCGCCGTCGGCGAGTAAATTACCGTTGGCGTCTTTGACCACCAGCGCGTCGTTATCGTCCGCAGGCTCGGCATTGTTCCATTCGTGGGCGCATTCCGGGCAGATAAACATGCCGCCGTCTTCATAAGTGTATTCAGAATGGCATTTTGGGCAGTGTGGCAGTTGCATGACGTTCCTCGCGATTACTGGGTAAAACAGGACGTTGGTCCTTTAAATGGCGGCTGATAGCCGAAAGTAATGCTGATTATAGCGCAATCCCGCACTTTTGTCGGGCCTTTTTTATGACTTATCGCAGCGGAGAAAGAGGATATATATCGTGAGGCCTGGCGGGCTTATTTTCATAAAAAGCGCAGGATATTTCCGGAAATGTATCGCTAAGTTCCAATATTCATTGAACTTATTGCTTTTGGATGACTCTGTTTAAGGGTAGGTAAATTTTTGTGAAGTTGATCCCAAATTTAAACGCTGTTAGGGTAAAAAGGCGAGAACGCAAATTCACTACACTTATTAGCGGTACCGCTTATTTCATTATGGCCAGAGCAGGCGTCAACAGGTTCGGTTGTACGGACTGTCAGCAGACAGTGCAGGCAAACCTGCTACGCTTGAAATGTGGAGCACAGCAATTCGCCGCTCCCAACGCATGACGCGAATGACCTTGTCATTCGGCGGAGATTCGTGCGCTCAAGGCGAGAGCAAAAGAGGATAATTATGCTTAAAAGGAAAAAAGTAAAACCCATCACGCTTCGGGATGTGACCATCATTGATGATAGCAAACTGAAGAAAGCGATTACCGCAGCGTCGCTGGGTAACGCGATGGAATGGTTCGATTTTGGGGTATATGGTTTTGTTGCATATGCGCTTGGTAAGGTCTTTTTCCCCGATGCCAACCCCAGCGTGCAGATGATTGCCGCGCTCGGTACTTTCTCGGTTCCCTTCTTAATTCGTCCATTAGGCGGCCTGTTCTTCGGGATGCTGGGCGATAAATACGGTCGACAAAAGATTCTGGCGATAACCATCGTTATCATGTCGATAAGTACATTCTGTATCGGCCTTATTCCGTCGTATGCCACGATTGGTATCTGGGCGCCGATCCTGCTGCTGCTGTGTAAAATGGCGCAGGGCTTCTCGGTGGGCGGCGAATATACCGGTGCCTCTATCTTTGTTGCAGAGTACTCGCCTGACCGTAAACGCGGCTTTATGGGCAGCTGGCTGGACTTCGGTTCGATAGCCGGTTTTGTCATGGGCGCGGGCGTAGTCGTGCTGATTTCCAGCGTGGTGGGCGAAGAGAACTTCCTCGACTGGGGCTGGCGTATTCCGTTCTTCCTGGCGCTGCCGTTAGGGATTATCGGTCTTTATCTGCGTCATGCGCTGGAAGAGACGCCGGCGTTCCAGCAGCACGTTGATAAAATGGAGCAGGGCGACCGCGAGGGCCTGCAGGATGGGCCGAAAGTCTCTTTCAAAGAGATTGCGACCAAACACTGGCGTAGCCTGCTGACCTGTATCGGTCTGGTGATTTCCACCAACGTGACCTACTACATGTTGCTGACCTACATGCCGAGCTACCTGTCGCATAACCTGCACTATTCTGAAGACCACGGGGTGCTGATCATCATCGCCATCATGGTCGGGATGCTGTTCGTTCAGCCGGTTATCGGTATGCTCAGCGACCGTTTTGGCCGTCGTCCGTTCATCCTGATTGGTAGCGTGGCGCTGTTCGCGCTGTCGATTCCGGCCTTTATCATGATTAACAGTAACGTCCTTGGCCTGATTTTCGCCGGTCTGCTGTTGCTGGCGGTGGTGCTGAACTGCTTTATCGGGGTGATGGCCTCGTCGCTGCCGGCGATGTTCCCGACTCACATCCGCTTTAGCGCCCTGGCCAGCGCCTTTAACATCTCGGTGCTGATTGCCGGTCTGACGCCGACTCTGGCGGCGTGGCTGGTGGAAAGCACGCAGAACCTGATGATGCCGGCTTACTATCTGATGGTGGTGGCGTTGATTGGTCTGATTACCGGCCTGTCGATGAAAGAGACCGCCAATCGTCCGCTGAAAGGGGCGACGCCAGCGGCTTCGGATATTCAGGAAGCGAAAGAAATTCTCGGCGAGCACTACGATAACATCGAACATAAAATCGAAGATATCGATCAGGAAATCGCCGACCTGCAGGAAAAACGTTCTCGTCTGGTGCAGCAGCATCCGCGCATCAACGACTAAATCGTTTTGCTGGTAACTCATGCCGCCGCGGGCTTCCCCCGGCGGCATTTTTTATGTCCTGAGCGGCTACGGGCTTGAGGTCATTCGCGGACCGCCCGGGCCCGGTGAGGACCGGGCGGTGCCACAGGAAGAGAGCGGGCTACGGCTTAGCTATGGGTCAGAAAGCGCGCCAGCCGCTGCTGCAGAATTTGATTTTCGCGGCTCAGGCGCGCGTTCTCGTCCAGCAGCGTTAAGGCCACAGCGATGCCCGGCCAGTCCAGCTCCAGCTCTTTGCGCAGGCGTACGGCGCGGTGAACGATGGTCACCGCGCTATCGTCAAACAGCCAGTTTTCCCGCTGCGGCTGGCGCGGCTCGATCATGCCGAGGCCGACAATCTCGTTAAGCTCCTCTTCGGAAAGGCCGGTGTGGAGACAAAACTCGGTAATCGTGAACGTCACTGTTATCTTAGCCATCAGGCTTTCCCCCATGTCTTACGCGGCTCGAAGCTGGATTGTGCATCCGCCAGCTGCTGCCAGAGCTCACGGCTCTTCTCCTCTGGTTTTGGCGGCATGACGATTTTGATCACCGCATACAGGTCGCCGGTGGTGGTTTTGCTGGTCAGCCCTTTGCCCTTCACCCGCAGCCGCTGACCGGCCTGGCTGCCCGGCGGAATGGTCAGCAGGATGCTCTCTTTCAGCGTCGGGATAGTGACCCTGGTGCCTAGCGCTGCTTCCCACGGCGCCAGCGGCAGGACGATTTCAAGGTTGTGTCCGACGATATCAAACAGCGGATGCGGGGCGATATGAATCACCAGCCACAGGTCGCCGTTAGGGCCGCCATTTTCGCCAGGGGTGCCCTGGCCTTTCAGGCGGATCCGCTGGCCGTCGACGACGCCCGCGGGAATTTTCACGTTCAGGGTTTTCGGCGTTTCGCTTTCGACCATGCCAAAGACGTTATAAACCGGCAGCTTATAGCTGATGGTGCGCGTCTGCTCGGCCAGGGTCTCCTCAAGGAATACCGCGACTTCTATCTCTAAGTCATGACCGCGGACGCCGTGCTGGCGGCGGCTATGGTGCGCCTGCTGGCCAAACATGGAGGAGAAGATGTCGTCGAAGTCCTGCTGGCTATAGCTCTGCTCGTGGGAATGCTGCTGCTGACGGCCAAACTGCGGATCGTTACGGTGCTGCCAGAGCTGGTCGTATTCGGCGCGGCGCTGGTCATCTTTAAGCACTTCCCAGGCTTCGGCGAGATCTTTGAATTTGGCTTCGGCATCGTTTTCTTTGCTGACATCGGGGTGGTATTTACGTGCCAGACGGCGATAGGCGGTCTTAATGGTTTTCAGATCGTCCGTTGGCTGAACCCCTAAAATGGCATAATAATCCTTTAATTCCATGGTTTTATCTCATTTATGCGCAATATTATGGTTACAGATCCCTGGATCAGGTGTCTTTACTAAGCGTAGGGCAAATGAGGGCGGATGTGGGGGAAAAATGGCGCAAACTTGACGCCGTCGGGATTGACGGCGGCCAAGCGTGAACGCCAGCTATTCGCTGGAGCGCCGGCGGTTTCTGCGCAACCCTTCCAGCAGCACAAGGGCGGCGCCAATGGCTCCGCCCATCACGGGGAGCGCGGCGGGCGCGTTGGGGAACAGATGAACGATGGTCACATCGGTCACCATCATGGAACCGGCTATCCAGCCGATGAGCGCCCCGCCCAGCATCACCACGGACGGGAAGCGGTTGAGGATAGCCAGCACCAGCTTGCTGCCGAGGACGATAATCGGAATGCTGATCAATACGCCCAGCGCGACCAGCAGCAGATGGCCTTTTCCGGCGGCGGCCACCGCCAGCACGTTATCCAGCGACATTATGACATCGGCAACGGTAATGGTGACCGCGGTACGCCACAGGCTGCTGGAGCTGCTGACATCATTCTCTTCTTCCTGATTGGTCACCAGCTTGATGCCAATCCACAGTAGCATCAGCGCGCCGACCACTTTAAGCCACGGCAATGAGAGTAAATAGATCGCGATGGCCAGCAGCAGCACGCGCGCCGCTATTGCGCCGACGGTGCCGATGATAATCGCTTTGGTACGCTGCTGAGGCGGCAGTTTACGGCAGGCCATCGCGATCACCACCGCGTTGTCGCCACCCAATAACAGATCGATAGCAATAATTTGCAGCAGAATAACCGCCACGTCCCACTGACTGAAAAACGCATTCATACCCAACTCATCGAACCAAAAAAGAGAACCTACGGAAAAACGCAGGGGCGAAGCGTACTCTCGTTAGGGCGCTCTGGCCACCTTACCGAGAGACCGCGCGCAGCGAGTGATTGAAAAATATCGTTACCAATCATTGCATGGTCCGGCAATGATTCGCAGGCAAAGGATGATATTTTGTTCGTAGAAATACATCTGCCGTTCACCTATCGCAAGGACTAACTACATGCCCGGCCATAAGAATTTACTCACGTTTGCCTTTATCGGCGCTACCCTGTTTCCGCTTATGGCGACCGCTGCTGATGCGCCGACTTTTACGCCTGAACAAGAGGCCCGTATTGGCAAAATCGCCGCGGATTACTTAGTCGCGCATCCGGAAGTGCTGCTGCAGGCCAGCCAGAAGCTACAGCAAATTCAGCAACAGCAGCAGGCCAGCGCCGCGACCCAGGCGGTACTGAAGAATGCGGCTGCGCTGACCCAGGATAAAAATACGCCAACCTACGGCCCGAAAGAGGGTAAAGTCACCGTCATTGAATTCTTTGATTATCAGTGCGTTTACTGCAGTCGTCTGGCGCCGGTAATGGAGCAGGTGATTAAAGAGCACCCGCAGACCCGCTTTGCCTTTAAAGAGTGGCCGATTTTTGGCAGCCGTTGGGAAACCTCGCTTGAAGCGGCCAAAACCGGCCTGCAGATTTATCAGCAGAAGGGCGCAGAGGCTTATCTGACCTACCATAACGGGATCTATTCCACCGGACATAACGAAGGCAAGCTGACGGCTGCCGACATCCAGCAGCAGGCGAAGAAAGTGAATTTCGACGCGAAGAAAGCGGCGGACGTTGAGCCGGTACTGGAAAGCACCAATCAGCTGGCGCAGGAAATTGGCCTGAGCGGGACGCCGGGCGTTATCGTGATGCCGACTACCGGCGCCACGGAAGCGACGATCACCGTATTCCCGGGGCTGGCGGATAAAGCCTCGCTGGATGCGGCGATCAAGAAAGCGGGCGGCTGATAATCAACGCGTCCGCCGGACGGCGGGCGCGATTTAGCGATGACAGCAGCGCTGCAGCATCGACATAATCACCTGAAAGAGCTCATCTTTAGCCTGCTGCTCCGTGATGACGCCGTTCACTACCGCGGCCGATAGCCCGTCGGCGGAGCCGAGCATGGCGAGAATGGCCGCCTCGCTGAGATTCTCACTCTCGCAAAGCGGCGAAAAATAGTCCCGACATTTTCCGGTAAAGGCGGCGATGCACTCTTGTTTGATCTTCTCCAGCTCTGGCGTCCCGGCCAGCGCGGCCATGACGCTGGGCATCTCGCGCCCCTGAAGCAGCACGCACTCGATATAGGCGTTGGCGATCGCCGAGGCCAGCTTCTCCGCATTCGGTTCGGTATTGCGCAGTATCTCATCCATTCGCGCCGTCTGGCGTTGGTCGTATTCGCGATAAAGCGTCGCGAAAAGCCCTGAACGGCTGTCAAAGTGATCGTAAACCACGGGTTTAGTCACGCCCGCCTGCGTCGCCAGATAACCCAACGTCAGAGCATCGGTCCCTTCTTGCCGAATAATATGCCAGGCGACATCAATCAGCTGCTTGCGCCGCTCTTCTCGCGTTAAACGCTGACGTACGAGTTGTTCAGACATGGAAACATTCTCCCGTTGACATATTAATATACTAAAGGTAACTTACTAATGGTAGGTTACTGTTGGTATATAAGACTACGTCCAATATCGTTATAGCGCAACTGGGGTATCCGTCATGCATGCATTAATCGTGGTTTCTCATCCTCTCAAGACGTCGCTGACTCACAGCGTAGCGACGGCGATTGCGCAAGGAATTGCCGAATCCGCCTCGCAGCATACGGCTGACATAGCGGATTTAACGCAGGAAGGCTTTAACCCGGTATTTGCCGAGCCGGATATCGCCGCATTTCTGCAAACCGGCGACACGCCGCCCGACGTGATGGCCGAGCAGGCCAGAATTGATAACGCCGACGCGCTGGTGCTGGTTTTTCCCGTTTACTGGTGGTCGATGCCAGGGCTGTTAAAGGGCTGGGTTGACCGCGTGTTTTCAAACGGCTGGGCCTATGAGGAGACCGCCGACGGCGATGTCGTGAAGAAGCTGGGCCGCCTGCGGGTGCATCTGGTGGCATTAGGCGCAGCGAGTCAACAAACGTATGACAAGCACGGATTTACCGATGCTTTTAATGCGCAGATTGTCCACGGGATTTTTGATTACTGCGGGGCGACGGTAGCCAGTTCGCAGATGCTGCTGTTGCCGGACCTGAAAACGGCGGAGGCGCATCTGGAGGCGGGGCGCCAGCTGGGAAGAAAGATGTTTGCCTGAAACAGAAAAGCAAAAACCCAGCCATAGGCTGGGTTCTCTGAATAGTGGTGCCCGGACTCGGAATCGAACCAAGGACACGGGGATTTTCAATCCCCTAGCAAGTGTTAATCGGATGTAAAAGAGCGTTTGTACGTTACATGAGTGAACGTACAAACTATGAAAATTTTACCCGTTATTTCCCCAAAAGGCGGTGAAGGTAAATCGACTTTCGCTGCTTACCTCGCTGGTTTTCTTGCCGATGCTGGTGTGAAGACACTTCTTATTGATGCAGACTGGACCCAGCCGACGGCCAGCAGCATTTTTGCTCTTAATAAAGAAGCGCCGTTCGGACTGTATGAGCTTCTCATGCAGACGATCCCCGACCCAGTTCAGGCTATTTCTCAGACCTCAATTGATAATCTGGACCTTATTTATTCAAACGATCCGGACGAACTTCTGCCGACAGCGATGCTACACGCGGCAGACGGTCGTATCCGCTTAAGGAATATTCTTCAGCATCCTGCCTTTGCCCGCTACGGGGCAATTATTATCGACTCCAAAGGTGCTACCGGGGTGATGACTGAGCTTTCCATACTTGCGTCAACCGGCCGCGTCATGGGCGTTGTGAAACCCATACTTCCCGACGTTCGCGAGTTTATTCGCGGTTCCCTGCATATGTTTTCCCGCCTCAAAACCTACGAAAATTACGGTATACACCTGCCCGACATTTCTATTCTTGTGAACTGTTTCGAAAATACGCTTCTTGACCGGGAGGCGATGGACAGTCTCTCAAAAATTATCAGCGAGAAGCTGTATGACAGCAGTGTATTGGGAGAGCGAAATATGTTCAGTCTGCTCGATACCTGTATCGAGCAACTGGATATCTTCAAACTGGGCCATGTTAAGTCACAGCCTGTTCACCGGCTTGAATATAAAACCCGGCGTAAGGGGCCTGCGGCGGCAGATACCATGCACAGCCTTGCCTGCGAGTTGTTTCCGGAGTGGAAAGCGTTCTTTGATGACGTCCTTTCCCGGGAGGTTCGCGTATGAGCCGGAATCTAATTTGGCGGGCTGTCGCTTATGCAATTAACACACGTAAATTCCAGGAAGAAGTTTTTGTTTTCGTCGACGCGCCGGATCGGGAAACAGCAAAAGAGCGGATTTACGAGCGGCTGGCTGAGGAATGGGGAATAAGTAAAGCAAGTCAGTGGGATGATAAGCCGGCACACATCGAATTTCATAATCTCTGTGATGAGAAAGAATTACGCGATATGGCCCTGGGAACGCCAGTACCGCCGGGTATGCCGTTGCTTGAATGTGGCTGGGGAGGAGGAAGGGCAATTTATGATACGAATCCCCTGATTCTGGTCGCGTCACCACGCCTGCGTGAAGTGCTGGAAAATGCACTGCGGGAGGTGCCAGCATGAGCAACATGACTATCAATGCCATTCTGACGCAGCTTCTGGAGCGACAACCTTATGACGACAAGCTCGTTGGAACTGAACCAGCAACCTGTGTTGGATGCGGTTGTACAGACAATAACGCCTGCGTGAACGAATACCGTGAAACCTGCTACTGGCTTAAGGTGAATCGCGAAACAGGGCTGGGGGTTTGTTCCTGTTGCCTTGAGTTCCTGAGCCACCCTTGCACACCAGATTTCGACTGAGGAGGGGTTATGGACAATACAAATATTCCCCACTCGGCAGAAGCAGAGCAGGCCGTTCTGGGCGGATTAATGCTGGATAACGACCGCTGGGATGAAGTGGTTTTATTGCTGGCGCCGGGTGATTTCTTTGTGGGCTGGCACCGCGCCATTTACCGGGCAATGGCTGAGCTGGTCGGTGAAAGTCTGCCGCTGGATCTGATTACGCTTTCTGACCGGATGGAGAATGCTGGTTTGCTGGAGCGGATTGGCGGCTTTGCTTATCTGGCTGAGTTGAGTAAGAACACGCCATCGGCCGCCAATATTCTGGCATATGCAGGGGTAGTGGCGGAAAAAAGCCGGCTACGCAAACTGCAGAGTGTCGGCAATATGCTGGTTGCTGACGTGCAGGCGTTGAATGCGCGCTCTTCTGACGTTCTGGAGGTGGCTGAGAACCAGCTGTTCTGCATTGCTGAGCAGGGCATGCTGCAGGCAGGTACTGAAACCACCGTAAACGATGCCATGGACAAGTTGGTCAGTCGGCTTGAAGCCATGATGGCGCTGGATGGTCTGACCGGTACGCCAACCGGTTTCAGTCAACTGGACGAGATGACCTGCGGCCTTCAGCCGGGCGATCTGGTTTTGCTGGCCGCACGTCCATCGATGGGGAAAACCGCTCTGGCGCTAGCGACATGTGCCGCCGCTGTACGGGGAAAACCGGATGATTACGTTTTTGTCTACAGCATGGAAATGCCGGAAGAACAGCTCTCCATGCGTCTGATGTCTATGGAAGGGCGGGTTGAACTCAGCAGGCTTCGTAGTGCATCACTGGGTGATGAAGAATGGGCCCGTCTTTCACAGGCTATGAAGGAGATTATTCAGTGGAACAATCGTCTGATTATTGATGACACAAGCTATCAGACACCGGCAACCTTACGCGCCCGTACCCGCCGTTATGTCCGTAAGTACGGCAATCCCGCCCTCATTATGGTCGACTACCTGCAACTGATCCGCTCCCCCGAACAGGAAAACCGGACGCAGGAAATTGCCGAAATATCGCGCTCCCTGAAGGCGATGGGTAAGGAGTTCGGGTGTCCCGTGCTGGCGCTTTCTCAGCTCAATCGTCAGGTGGAGCAGCGGGCGGATAAACGTCCCAATAACGGCGATTTGCGCGATTCGGGGGCACTGGAACAGGATGCCGACCTCATTATGTTTATCTACCGGGATGAGGTGTATAACCCGGGCACAATGACGCCGGGTGTGGCAGAAATCATTATCGGTAAGCAGCGTCAGGGGCCAACCGGAACGGTGAAAGTGCAGTTTGACGGCCGCTATACGCTTTTTTCCGAATATCAGGAAGGGGGATATGACCTCGGGTACCACAGGACAGGAGGTCGGGCATGAGCCGTAACCGCACGAATATCGGGGCGTCCATGCTCCAGCCGGGCCGCAGGGCCTCAGGGAGCGTTGAGAGTACACCGGTGGTTGAAATGCCGATGGTACTGACGATTGAACAGCTGGCGCCGAACCCGGATAACCCGCGAACATCGCGTAATCCACGTTATGACGAGATAAAAGCGTCAATTAAAGCCCGCGGGCTGGACACGGTACCAAAAGTCACCCGCGATCCGGATGGCGATCCGAATAAATACATTTTCAGTGATGGCGGTAACACCCGTTATCAGATACTGACGGAACTGTGGCAGGAAACGGGGGAAGAGCGGTTTTTCCGCATCCATGTGCTCGTGAAACCCTGGCCCGGAAGGCTCCAGTGTGTGATTGGTCATCTTGCTGAGAATGAAGTCCGTGGCGATTTGTCCTTTATTGAAAAGGCCAGGGGGATCCATAAGGCGCGGATTATCTATGAAGAACAACTGGGAAAATCAGTTTCTCTGCGCGAATTATCCACTTTGTTAACCAGTGAAGGCCTGCCTGTTCATAATTCGACAATCAGCCGGATGGAAGATGCCCTGAAGTACCTCTTCCCCTGGATGCCGGACCTCCTTGAATCCGGGCTTGGCGCTCCACAAATCAGGCTATTGCTTGCCTTGCGCCAGGATGCGGAGAAAGTCTGGGATCAGTTTTGCCTTCTGTCTGAACGAAGCGATAAATGCTTTACCGATGTATTTGGTGAATGTTGCCGCAAGTTTAATTCCCCCGAACTGTGGTCACCGGAAATGTTCCGCGATGAATTTATTGGTGATCTGCTGCTGGCGCTACCGCATCCGGATCTGAATTATGACCGCTGGATGATGGAACTGGATCCTGGCGAGCGTAACCGGCGCTATCACTTTGGCGAACCAGAAGAGGCTACCCGTCTTCAGGGAGTGGTGCCATCACCGTTCACTGACGGCATTCAGGATACTGCACCCGAACCAGATTTTGCCCTGCCGAAAGCACTAACTGAGTCGCCGCCTGCCACGCCAGCGGTTACGGAGGAATGGCCGCAGCAAGATGAAAATTTACGGGTATCGACAGAGGACAATAAAGAGGCACCTTTGTCTCTTCCGCGCACAGAGGTACAGCCCGATATGTACGGTGGTTCCCCGGTTATTTCGGGTGACGGCATGGGGCCGGGGCTTTCTCCGGACAATGATGAGACGCTTATCTCCATGCTGGCGCCGGGGCTGGAGGATGAGGGAGAGGCCCTGCATCCGGCCTGTCACATTGCCGGAGATGCGATCTGGTCTGTTCCGGCTTATCAGGATGATATCGAACATCTGCAGAATATGGCCTTCATCATGGCGTGGGAACTGGGGGAAAAGCTGGGGTGTGAAGATGAAATCCTGCCAGACCGCGCCAGTAGTCTGTCGCCAGGCTATTGCGCTGCGGGTGACAGCTGCAGCGCACCGGCCGCCTTCCTTTTGTCCCTTGCGGGGTGTTGTCCGGCACAGTGTCCGACAACCGGGATGGATGTTGTGCTGATCGGCGGTTCTGCACAGCAGGATGTGCCAGTTCTTGATGATGAAAATGCCATAAAACTGCTGAGGCTGATGCGTGTCATGCGCCGCCTGCGGGAGCTGCAGCGTGGCGTAACGGCGGTAGAGGAGGAGCATGATGAATAATGACAAACGCCAGGAGCGGCTGGTCAGGCTGGTCAGGAAACTGCTGGAACTGAGCCGAAGCAACAGCAATGCGCATGAAGCCGGACTGGCGCTTTCAAGGGCGCAGCGCCTGATGGAAAAATATGGTATCAGCGAGCTGGACGCCACTCTTTCGTCAGTTCGTGACGTTGCCTCTCAGAGCGCGCCATCAGAGGCCGAAAAGGTGCCTGAGTGGATGACCCGTCTGGCATGGGCGGTTGGTCATGCCTTTGGCTGTCGGCCTTACTTCTCATGGCGCAATACATCATCGGGCGACTGTCGACGAACCGTAACATTTTATGGTTTCAGCGAACGGCCTGCCGTGGCGGCTTATGCTTTTGATGTGCTGACCCGCCAGTTGAAAGATGCCACTGCGGTATACCTGAAAACCCAGAGTAAAAAGCTGAAGCTGTCGACCCGCCGAAACCGGGCAGAGCTTTTTCGTGCCGGGTGGGTTGACGGCATGCGTCGCGTCATCACGGTTTTCCGGGTTACAGAACGGGAAACGCAACTGATGACCCGCTGGATGGATAACCAGAATATGAAGGCGGCGACCATCCGGGAACTGAAAAGCTGCCGCGGAGGCGATATTGCCCGCCACCGGGGTTATGAGGCGGGTAAGAACGCCAGGTTGCATCATGGTGTTGAAGGTGAAAATACGGCCGCCATTGGTCACCGGGAGGAACGTACGTCATGACGAAGCATCAACGGGTGTTGCTGTCGGGTACCTCCCATTGTCTGTGGTGCGGTGTGGTATTGGGGCTGCTGGCCGCAGATATGTATCCCGGTGTCGTTCCGGCATTTTCCGGGGCCGTTTTACGGGGGCTGGCTGTTGCCAGCTTCATTTCTGTCCTGCTGTGGATGATGGTGAGTTACCTGGAGGACATTTCCTGGACGTATATCTGGGGGGCGATGTTCCTGCCTCCACTGGCCGCATTACTCATCTGTCATGTGGGCTGGCTGGGTTACAGCTTTATTTTCTGGAAATGGGACTATGATTTTGCTCTCTTCATCCGGGAGGCGGTTCTGCCAGTTGTTTTCCTTGTGTGGGGAGCATGTAACTTCTTAATAGTCCCCTTTATCTTTTTGTTTATCTTGTCTCCCGGAGGTGTTGAGTGACTAATTCCGGTGGTTTATCTCAGGCTGCCAACGGGCTGCTGATGCAGCTGGTGATGGATCTGAAAAGTGGCTATCTCCGTCGCTGTGAGTCGCTGGGGATCAAGCGAGAAGAGATGCAGATGTTGCAGGGACTCTCCCTTGAGGAGCTGCATTATCTCGCGAACAGCGAAGTTTCCGTGGTCAGCGTCAGCATCGATCACAGCAATCTGGTCAGCATGCTGCAACGGGCCAGAATGGAGCAAAAGCGCATGCAACGCATCGACCGGGCGCTGGCGCTGGGCAGTTCGATAGAGCTGATGCAGACATTTTTCGGGCTTTCCAGTACAGATGTGGCGGCCCGTCGCAGGATCGCCGGTATCGAAGCCCGATCCGGACGGGGCAATACGCTCGGGGATGAATACAATGCAGAAATCTGGCGGCTGTGGCAGAAATCAGGCGTTGAAGAAGTGGAAAGCCCGGACGGGCTTGACGTCATGATGCTGGCCGCAGAGCAACTGAATATCCCTCTTACCTCTGTCTGGCATGCTGTGAAAGGATGGCATAGACCCACACCCCGCCGGTCTGTGGGTCAGTCCCCGAAACCCTCAGTGAGGAAGCGTGCATGAGGATGAAAATCGTTGGCCCCGACCTGTGGGCTTCTCCCGGTGTGCCATCGCAGTGCTGCCGTAAAGCCTTACGGCTGGTCAGTCAGTATCATCGTGGCGATCGTAATTATACCCGGCTTGAGGACCGGGGCTGTGGATACGTCAAGATTAATATTGGTCCGTTCTGGCGTCTGCTCAGTCGTAACGGGGGCAGAACCTGGTTACTGCTGAGTCACGGGCGGTACAACTCAGCGATCCGCAAATAGTATGTTTACCCTGCATCTGTACGCGGATGCAGGCATAAGCATACTGACAGAACAGAATGGCCTGATGGGAGCCATCATAAGGAAGAGGATATGACGCTGCCTGCGGACAGCCTGATAGCGTTTACGCTGGAAAAAATGAATGCCCGTCTGGTGGCTAATCCGCTGCTCGATGACGGACGGGTACGCAGCGGCCTGCTGTTTACGGGGAACATGCATGATGCCATCCCCCGAAGGCTGTTGCTGGATCCACGGCTTTCCCCCCTTGATAAGATGGGCTGGATGATGATCCGCCTGTATGCGCAGAATAATGAAGGCGCGATATTCCCCAGTTATGATGAGCTGCAGGTGCAACTGGCTTCCCCGGGTAAAGGTAAAGCCTCCCGTGAAACCGTTAGTCGGGTGTTGCTGATGTTACGAATAACCGGCTGGCTCAGCCTGTGTAAGCGGGTTCGCGACGATAAAGGGCGGGTTCGCGGCAATATCTACGCGCAACATGACGAGCCCCTGACTTTCCGGGATGCAGAATCACTGGACCCGCGTTTTCTTGATGTTGTTGCCGACGCCTGCCTGAGTAAAAACCGGACGGTCAGTCAGATCGCCCGGGATGTGCTGGACGAGATTAAAAACGATCCCACCATGCGGCACTATCACAGCCATCTGTCTCTGCTTGAAACCCGTCTGGGTCGCCCACAAAATGCCGGTCAGTTAGCAGCGCGGCAGCATTCCTCATTATTAACCCCGAAGCCGGGTTCGGGATCCGAACTCAGTGTAAATCGAATAAAAAACAACCATCAAGAGCTGAGTACGGAAACCGAACTCAGTCAGAATCCGATGCGAATAATACAGAGTTCGGATTCCGAACTGCCAGTAAAATCAGGGGATTATGACAGAGTTCGGAAACCGAACCATTACGTACGTAGTTTCACACACAGTGTGAATAAAAAAACGTATGTGGACAATCCGGTTGTGTTGCCTGATGCGCTGAAAGCCGTAGTGTCGCAGGAAGACCAGGCGATGTTGATTCGCCAGCTTCAGGCTCTTCCTGAAGAACAGGCACAACAGGTCCTGTTTGCCCTGCAGAATCTGATGGCCAGGCAGCGAGTAGACAATCCGCTCGGCTGGATGCTGGCGGTGATGAAAAAAGCCCGGGAAGGGACTTTCAGGCCCGTTAAGCAACCGCAATCGGTTCAGCCGGAGACTCAGACGCGACCATGCCGACCTGAACAACAGCCTTTTTCCGCGCCTCCGCGACCTGTGGTAGCTTCTGAAGAGCAGGTCAGGAATTACGTCACCAGTCTGCGGGAACAACTGAGACATAATACCCGATGATTAAAAAGCATACGGTGCTGGCACTGCCAGCAGTGGTTAAAAAGCGTACGGTATTGGCACTGCCAACAGTGGTCAAAAAGTATACGGTGCTGGCACTGCCAGCAGTGGTCAAAAAGCGTGCGATACACACTGGCAATGGATAAATCAAAATTTCATCATCTGGCGATCTGGTTTTCAATTGTCCTGCTTCCTCTTGCTGGGGACTATCTCAATCCTGACTGAGATATCGCAACAGCAAGGGGCTATATATGGAAAAGGGTAAAAAGAACGCGGATGCGAAGGTCGGTAATGAAGCATCTTCACCGCGGGCAGGCGCACTACAGTCCGCACTCTCGGTAGAGCTTCATACTCACTATGCCATCAGATTATGGGAAGGGCGTAAGCAAAGTGACAGTAATTCCCGTAGTCTCCATGAGAAAAAACGGCCTGAAATCATTAGTATGCCAAAGGCCATTCAGCGTGCCGGGGTGGCGTCCCGGGATTCAGCAGCAGATAACCCTTATGCTGATATGGTACTGGTGAAGCTGGAAACCACGCTTCACATGGCGTCCAATAAGATCAGTACGATAGTGAATGAACTGGATGTGATTCTGACAGCTGTTCCCAAAGGGATAACGCTTTCTGACATTGCGTCTGCGCATCCTCTGAATATCAGCGTTTACAGTCGTTCCCCCCTGGGGTACCGGTGCGTATGGCTTCTGGTCGGTTACGACCAACTGGCAATGAAAGCGTTTCAGGCTTTCCATTATGGGCTGATTTCACGCGCTCAGCGCGATCAATATCTCAACAGAGGCGGACATGCGGTCAGACAGGTTTATGGGGCTATTCAGCCTTATTACACCGTGGCGGTTAACCGGAGTGATATTATTAATCTGACCGCCCGCGGGAAAGAGGCCCTGGCGCGGTTGGGTGAACCCGATCCAGATATTTTCTCCGGTAAAAAGCGATCTTCTTTTTCATCGCCTCTGCGGGAACACTCTGTTCGCCAGAGCGAAAAGCGCTGAGAGGGGGTGAGACATGCAGCTTTATCTGTGTGAGAAACCGTCTCAGGCGAAAGATATTGCGCGGGTTCTCGGCATCAGTAAACGGGGACAGGGATTTATCAGCGGTGGCAATATCACCGTCACCTGGGCCATTGGCCATCTGCTGGAGCAGGCCAGCCCGGATGCTTATGGCGAACAGTTTGGTAAACCCTGGCGGGCCGATGTGCTCCCGGTTTTACCTGATAACTGGAAAATGGTGGTCAAACCCCAGACCCGGGATCAGTTTACGGTTATCAGTAAGTTGCTGAAGCAGGCCGGAGAGGTGATTATTGCCACCGATGCTGACCGGGAAGGTGAGGTTATTGCCCGTGAGCTGCTGGCGTATTGTGGATATCGTGGCAAAGTACGTCGGCTATGGTTATCCGCGCTGGACGAAGCCAGCGTCCGGGAGGCGCTGGCCGGTATTCTTCCCGGGGAAAATACGGCAAAACTGTATGATGCGGGGCTAGGGCGCAGCAGGGCGGACTGGCTTATCGGCATGAATCTGACCCGCCTTTATACTCTGATAGCTCGTGAATCCGGTGTTTCCGACGTGTTGTCTGTTGGGCGGGTTCAGACGCCGACGCTGGCCATTGTGGTTAACCGTGATAAAGAAATCGCTGATTTTGTCCCGGTCCCATGGTGGCAGGTGCAGGCTCTGCTTGAGAAAGATGGCGTGCGTTTCAGCGCGATCTGGCAGGCGGCGGCGCAGTACTGCGATGATGAAAAGCGCTGCGTGAATCAGCAGGCGGCGAAAGCCGTTGGACAACTCTGCCAGCAGCAGAAGGGCGCAACGGTACTTGAAGTGAGCCAGAAGCGCGATAAAACACCGGCCCCGCTTTGCTTCGATCTGGGAACGCTGCAGCAGGTCTGCTCCCGTAGATTCGGGATGGGGGCTAAAGAGACGCTGGCTGTCGCCCAGTCATTATATGAAACGCATAAAGCGACGACCTATCCGCGAACCGACTGTGGTTATCTTCCGACATCGATGCAGCAGGAAATTCCTGATGTACTGACCGCCGTCACCAAATCCGATCCGTCAGTTGCACCGGTGCTGACCCAACTGGACCGCGGGTTTGTCTCCCGGGTCTGGAATGATAAAAAAATCACGGCACACCATGCCATTATTCCCACACGCCAGGCATTTGATCTCTCGCGCCTCAGCGCGGATGAGCTGAAGGTTTATCAGCTTATTCGACAGCATTATTTTGCGCAGTTTTTGCCGTTGCAGGAGTCTGATGTGACCGACGCCTCTTTTAACATCGGCGGGCAGTTGTTCCGGGCCAGAGGGAAAGTCAATGTTGTCACGGGCTGGAAACTGTTATTTCAGAAGGACCATCAGAATGAGCAATCTGAAGATACCAGTGATAACGATGCCGACATGGCGCTGCCGCCGTTAAACAAAGGTGACAACTGTATTGTCAATGGCGCAGCGGTGGAAGACAAAAAAACCAGTCCACCACCCCCGTTTACCGAGGGAACGTTGATTGCTGCGATGAAAAATGCTGCCAGTTTTGTCAGCGACTCGAAGCTGAAAAAAGTGCTGCGTGATAATGCGGGACTGGGAACCGAAGCGACCCGGGCCGGGGTACTGGAGACGCTTTTCTCCCGTCATTACCTGGAGAAAAAAGGCAAACATATCCACGCCACGTTGCTGGCCAGGGAACTGATAGCGGCGTTGCCCGAAACGCTGACCAGCCCCGGTATGACCGCGCTGTGGGAACAGGCGCTGGATGATATCGCTCAGGGGAAAATGCCGCTGGATACCTTTATGCAGAAACAGCTGCAGTGGACCCGCCATCTGGTTGACAAAGGGAGGAGTGATACAGTGAAGATTACCGCGCCTGTGACACCACCCTGCCCGGTTTGTAAGGGGCCGACCCGCAAGCGTAAGGGAAAGAATGGTGATTTCTGGGGATGTATTCGTTATCCGGAGTGTAGCGGTATTATTGCAGGGAAAAATGGCGGGAAGGGCCGGAAAACCGCGCGGGGCAAAAAACCGGCAGCAAAGACGAAAGCGGAATTCTCTGCACCGCAATAATGGTTTTGGGTACACCTGGGCAGTAAGTTCTGCTATTGTAAACCCGCTTTGATGCAAAGGTACCCCGCAGGCTACGGGGCTGTCACGGACTTTAACGGGGTCTGATGATAGCCTGGCCCGGCAGGCAGTGAATTGTACGTTCCGACTGGCCTGCAAGACGCATGCACTCCGTGAAAACCGCGTCGGGATAATGTCCTTAATCCCCGGAGAATGATGAGACACCGCAGGTTCTGGTACTGGCCATAAGGGCGTCGGCAACGGCGCCTTTTTTTATTCTGCAACTCGCAGCAGCACCTCCTCTGGTTTCAGGTTGACATTCTCGCCGGGCAGTTTAATGATGGTCGTGCTTAATTGTCGTTTTTACGACCACCAATGTTTCAGCGGTCTGTGAGAAACGCCTTCGGGTGGCTGCAAAAGAATTCTCCCGTAGCCTGAAAGGGAGAGCATATTGAATGTGGTACATCTGCGCACCTTTGAAAGCAGATATCGCAAGTCACAAGCGCACTATGACGCGGCGATGAAGGTTTCTTAATGACTCACCAGACAGTCGGAATTTAGCTGATTCTGACTCCCCGACGGGAAAAACACTCCCGTCCGGGCAGATGTTTTCTCCGTCGTATCTTATTTTTACCTCCATGGAGAAAACATCATGTCTGCAAATAATCCTGCTTCCGGCAAAACGGAATATTTCAACCTGACCATTAAGGGTCTGGGATATCTCAGCAATATTCGCCAGGTCAATCTTCAGAACGGCTCTTTTCTCAGTTGTGTGATTAACGCGCTGAGTGGTCCGACGGATAACCCGGTATATGTTCGCTTTGATGTTTCCGTTGCCGGCAAAGAAGCGACCAGCCTGATTGGTCGCTGTCAGAAAGCCGTTGATGAGGATAAAAAAGTCCTTATCGGCTTCACCTTAAGTAATCCGTCCACGGATATCTTTACGCTTAACAAAGGCGATCATGCCGGCGAGCAGCGTGTCAGCCTGAAAGCCCGCTTAATAAAAGTGGACTGGATAAAAATAGGCCAGGATATGGTTTATAAGACTGAAAAACCGGACTCCATGCCGCCTCAGAACGGTACTGCTCAGCCCGAATACGCTGAAAATTCTTTCTGAGTTATTTTTACCCTCACCTCCCTGAATAACGGACCTTCCTTCAGGGAGGTCTGTTTTCTTTATTAAGGAAACACATCATGAATAATTCAACAGGAATTCTGGCAGCAGAGTCCGGTTTTACTTTACCTTTGCAGGTGCTCAAAAGCGGTCGCGGTTATTATATCGGTACGGCAAATCATGAGGGACCTGTTTCCCGTGAGTCTGAAGAATATTTCAGTACCCATAAAAAAGCGGTTCAGGCGTTCACCACTGGTGCCTGGACTCAACGTGAGTGGGCATAAGGAGAGAGCATCATGGCTTCACGTGGAATTAACAAAGTCATTCTGGTTGGAAATTTAGGCCAGGATCCTGAAGTGCGCTATATGCCCAACAGTAACGCAGTGACCACGCTGTCGATCGCGACTTCAGAGAGCTGGCGCGATAAGCAAACCGGCGAAATGAAAGAGCAGACCGAATGGCACCGTGTTGTGCTGTTCGGCAAACTGGCGGAAGTGGCCAGTGAATATCTGCGTAAAGGCTCACAGGTATATATTGAAGGCCAGTTACGCACCCGTAAATGGCAGGATCAGCATGGCCAGGATCGTTATTCTACCGAAGTGGTGGTCAACGTGAACGGTAGCATGCAGATGCTGGGGAGTCGTCAGCAGTCGGGTAGCTCCTCTTCCCAACACCAGGGCTCTCAACAGCAGGGATGGGGGCAACCTCAGCAGCCTGTATCAGGTGGTCAGCCGTCCCTGGTTGGGCCGTCGTCAACCGGAAGCTCTGCTGCCGGCATGCCGATGGATTTTGACGACGATATCCCCTTTATCGGGTGTGGTTATGGCGTTAATCGCGTGACCATACACGCAATCTGACAGGGAGAATATTGTGCCTACAGTATTAAGGATCGGCGCTTATCGATTCTACTTTTACAGCCATGAACCTAATGAACCGGCGCATGTCCATATTGATAAAGGCAATGCAACCGCTAAAATATGGTTACATGATATCAGCGTCGCGCGTAGTGTGGGATTTGCTTCACACGAGCTTCGTGAATTACAACGTCTGGTTAAAGAATATCAGATAACACTCCGGGAGGCCTGGGATGCTTACTTTACAAAGTGAGAATGATATTCGCGTAATGAATGTCTGTATTGATGACGATCGCCTGACGGTTGATCTCATGGATGGACGCAGTATCTCTGTGCCCGTTGCCTGGTTCCCGCGTCTTGCTGCTGGTACAACTGAGCAGCGACAAAACTGGGAGCTGTGTGGTGCTGGTTATGGTATCCACTGGCCTGAACTGGATGAGGACCTGAGTACCGAAGGGCTGCTTCGTGGTGCTAAAGGTGCGATTCCACGACATTAACCGGTGTAATTTGACAAACAGAACGCTGGCCTTACGGTCGGCGTTTTTTTTCATCTGTGGAAAATCAGTTGTTAATTGAGTGAATGCGGGGGGATTTCGCACAGTGAGGCCTGTTAATCACTGTAAAGGAAACCCCGGATGAAATTTCAACCCCGTTATAAGACCCTGTCTGTTGTTCTGCCGCTGCTTTTACTGGCCAGCTGCTCCTCTCCACCTCAGAAACTACAACAGCGTGAAGCCGCTGTACCCACGCCTTCCGTGGCTGTCACCCGCAATGTTCAGACTGTCGCGCTTGATGAATATGCCAGAACGCCGGAGGTGGTGCGTTATGACCGTTATCTGCTGGTCAGCACGGATCCGATGGCTGCCCAGCGCGATCCGCTGTCGCAGATTATTGATATACGTATCCCGTCATCCCTGCATCCGACGGTGGCGGATGCCCTGCGCTATACCCTGAAGCAGTCCGGCTATTCACTTTGCGCCACGGGGCCGGCAAACGGTGTTCTGTATCGCCAGCCACTGCCAGCCGTGCAGTATCAGCTGAGGCCCATGCGCCTGCGTACCGCACTGCAGGTGATGGCTGGCCCGGCTTGGCAACTGGAGGTTGATGATGTTCAGCGAGTGGTATGCCACAGTCTGCGTGACGGGTATCAGTTACCGGCCAGTCAGTTACCGCCTGTCCAGGTTCCCCGGAAGGTACCCACCCCGGCTACGGGAGGGTTTCTGAAAAAATGAGCGAAACGAATATCACTGAATCTGTACCCACCAGAGGGAAGAGAGGCCGGTGGTCCTGGCGATCTGCTGTTATCACCTGTCTGTGCCTGACGATGGTGGCGGCTGGTTTTGTATTGTATGTGCTGGTCAGCGGCGTGACTGATTTGGATATCCGCCTTTCTCGTCTTGAAGCGCAGGACAATACCGCGACAACCACCGAGACGTTATCCACCCTTCAGTCGCGGATTTCAACGCTGCAGGCCGGGCTGGCCGATAACCAGCAGCGTGTGGAGACTTTGCAAAAAGCGGCTGAAGCCCGGACCGGGCCCTCGCAGGAACTGGAATCTCTGCAGGCATCTGCCGCACGACTGCAACAGGCGCAGCAGGAGATGGAGACCCGACTGAAAGCGCTTGCTCAACAGCTGAATGCCCTGAAAGCGATACCGGCTGTTGCGACTCCGGCTCCGGAAAAAACAGCGACAGAAGTCAAAAAGCCGCTTCCCGCTAAACCCCGTCCGACGACAGTGGTTACACGCCAGGCACCGTTTGTGCTGACCGGCGTGGAACGACGGGGCGCGGAGTCGTGGGCGGCGGTGGCTCCCCGGGGTTACCACAGCCTGTCGCAGATAGCGCTTATCGGGGTGGGGGAAACCGTCTCCGGCTGGACGCTGGTGCGTGCCGGTTACAGCGAAGCGACTTTTCGTGTCAACGGGCGCCTGACAGCCCTTAAGGTGGAGTAAACCATCATGCAACTGAAACTGACTTTTCTGGCGCTGGTCATGCTGAGTTCGCAGGCTCTGGCGGCCACGGATATCTCCGTAGTTGAAAATTCGCAAACCACACAGAGCCAGACGCAGTCCCTGCAGCAGAAAGCCGGCGAATGGGGGCTAAGCCCGGAGGATTACCAGCGTTATCAGCAACTGATGAATGGCCCCCGGGGTATCCAGTCCCCGGGACTGGATCCGTTGTCGACACTGGGGATTGAGGCCCGCACGCCGGCAGAGCGCCGCCAGTATGCGGAAAAATGGGTTAAAGAGGAATTTGCCCGTACGCAAAAAGAACTGGATTTCCAGCGGGAAATCAATGCGGCCTGGAAACGGCTTTATCCGGACAGACTGCCGGTGAATCTGGGGAATGCTGCCGGTGTTGCCCGGGATACCGGGGGGCGTCTGGCGTTGTTCGTTAAGTCGAAGAACTGTCCGACCTGCGATGCGCGGCTGTCTGCGGTGCTCAGTGACAATCGTCCGGTTGATATTTACCTGGTCGACAGCGAGGGGAGTGACGATAAGTTACGCCAGTGGGCCCGAGCACATCGTATCCCGGCAGAAAAAGTTCGTTCCCGCCAGATTACGCTGAACCATGATGGTGGCCGCTGGCTGCGCTTTGGCGACGGAATGATGCCGGTGTTGCTGCAACAGGGGGAAAAAGGATGGCATATCGCTGCATTCTGATCGCCCTGATGCTGGCTGTAAGTGGCAGCGCAACGGCAACTGATGAGACTGTACCGGAAGGGTATATCCGGGTGGCCGTTGCGCACGGGGTACCGCCGGAAGCGCTCTATTCTGTCTCGCTGACGGAAACCGCCATGGCGCCACGATCGATTGCTGCGGTGGTCAGGCAGAAGACAAATCTGCCTGCGGTGAGCCGTCCCTGGCCGTGGACGATTAATGTGGCGGGTAAGGGATACCGCTACGCCAGCCGTCTGGAGGCCTGGCAGGCGCTGCAGGTGTTTATGTCACGCTATTCTCCTAAACGTATTGATGTCGGTCTGGCTCAGGTAAACCTGGGCTGGAACGGGCATCACTTTGTGTCGACCTGGGCGGCATTTGACCCGTACACCAATCTCAATGCCGCAGCTACCATTCTGCGCGAGTGCTGGGAGCGTAAACCGGGTAGCTGGCTGGATGCGGCCGGTTGTTATCACCATCCGGCGGGTGGGCAAGCTGCAGCACGATACAAAACTATCGTGGAACGTCATCTTGTCCGTCTCAGCAGCACGACCCGCCAGCCTCCTTTGTTGCCGCCTTCTTTATTACCGCAGACAGTGGCAGCCATTGCCCCTGAATCTGGTTTTATCTGGACTGAACCCGGGAGTGAACCATGATGAAAAAACTGTTTTTAATGATGAGTCTTTTTGTGCCCCTGACGGGCCATGCCGGACTGAACGTCCTCGCTGACCTCGGCGGGGAGGATGCCACGCCTTATTTTGACGGCATTAATAAACAACCCGGCCTGCCGGAGGCGTCACCGGCAACCCCGCCAGTTTCTGCGATGGCAGCAATGTTTCCGATCAGCACGCCGGAGATGACGCCGGGGACGGTGGAGGATCGTCCTCTGCAGTTGCCGGGCATTGGTGCGCTTTTCCTTATCGGTGATGACGAACAGTCACGGTACTGGCTGGCAGAGAATGCGCAGGCGCTAATTGCCCGGCATGCGGCAGGCATGATTGTCAGTGTTGACAGTGCGTCGGCTGTTGAGTCATTACGGGATCTGGCTCCCGGTGTTCCGATGGCGCCGGCATCCGGCTCTGAGCTGGCCCGCCGTTTGCAGTTACGGCATTACCCAGTGCTGATCACCGATACCGGATTGTCCCGACAGGTGCGGCCGTGATGAGCGCACTGCAACTGAGTGCTGCGCTGCTGGTCAACCCGTTGCCGGCCCTGCTTCTGGCGGCGCTGTTTATCATGGTGATGCTGCGTCTGAGCTTTCGCCAGCGGGAGAAAGCCAGCGTTCGTCGCCACCGTCGCTATCAGGCTGCGGCGGCACGGGTGCTGGAAAAACTGGGCACTCTGCCGGGGGACGGCCAGCGTATGCGGTACCTGCGCAAAATTAACCCTTATGTATTTGAGGAACTGCTGTTGCTGGCGCTGGAACGACAGGGGCTGACGGTCGTTCGTAATGCGTCTTACAGCGGGGATGGCGGCACTGACGGACAGGTCATTATTGATGACGAATGCTGGTTGATCCAGGCCAAACGCTACAGCCGGGCGATTACACCTGCCCATATTCGCGACTTTGACCAGCTTCTTGAACAGCGTACCTGCTGCGGTTTTTTCATTCACACCGGGCGGACCGGACACATGAGTCGGGCGGTCTGCTCCACCTCTCCGCGTCTTTTTATCATCAGCGGCCAGCGCTTGCTGGATCTGCTTGCCGGCCGACATGGCTGGCTGTCAGGTTGTTCATATTTTCAGAGGACATCTGTATGACATTTTCTTTACAGCGTTTACTGCGGACCGGCTGTCTCAGCCTCGCTCGTTTGCTTTTTTTGTGGCCGGCGTTACTGACCGGAGCCGTGATGCTGGTGATGGCCTTCCTGTCGTATCAGGGGGGCGTCACATCGCGGCTGGATTATTACACGTATGAGGCTGCCCGCTGGCGCAACGCGCCGGAAGGGAGCCTTATGGTGCGGCGCTGTATCGATGCCGCTACGGACAATGCCGTATTCCCTGTTGCACCGCTGAGCGGGGATGAGTGGCGTGTGATGGCAGCAAGGGAAACTGACTGCCCAACAGTGGCGGAACCGTTTGAACAGGCAGCTGAAAACGATATCCGTGCATTACACCTGCTGATGAAAATTGTTCTGGTGATCAGCGTTTGCCTGGAACTGTTTATGACGGTTCGTGCTCGTAGGGGAAGGGGGCACAGTGGCGCGGTGGCGCATGTTCGCATGGCAAAGGGCGGCGTCCGTATCGTCAGGGAGGAAGATAATGAGTAACCGCTACGTGATTGAAGCCCTGCTGCGTCCGGCGGTTGAGCTGAATACTGCTGTCGTGGCCGGTATGGCGGCATATGTTTGTGTACAGGCTCCCTGGGCTGTGGCGATGGCACCTTCAGTCAGTTATGTGACCGCGTCTGGCTTCGCGGTGTTATCCGTTGTGCGTGCCCGGCAGGGGATGAAGATCCTTCGTTATCGCCGCAATCTGACCCGGCTCCCCCGCTACGTCATGAGCGCCAGACAGATACCGGTCAGCCGTCAGCGCCTGTTTCTCGGGCGCGGGTTTCGCTGGACGCAAAAACACACCCAGCGACTGCAGGATACGCTTCGTCCGGAAGTGGCGAAGTACCTGCAGCCGGGCCGGTTGTATCAGGCCGCTCGCTGGCTGGAAATGAGGACGGAGCATTCAGCGCCGGGTCTGGGAAAACTGCTGCGCACGGATTCACCCCTGAACCCGGTTCGCCCATTGCCGCCAGTGGGTGGTAATCCGGTACTGCACGGCATAGAGCCGGATGAGCAGGATGTCTGGCTGGCGCTGCTGGAGCGTGTCGGGCATACCATCGTCTATGGCACCACCCGCGTGGGAAAAACACGCCTGGCAGAGCTGCTGGTTACCCAGGATATCCGTCGCGGTGAAGTCACCATTGTTTTTGACCCGAAGGGCGATGCCGATCTGATGAAGCGTGTCTGGGCTGAAGCACATCGTGCCGGCCGGGGTGATGCGCTGTATATTTTCCATCTGGGCTGGCCTGAAATATCTGCCCGCTATAACGCCGTCGGGCGTTTTGGCCGGGTGTCAGAAGTGGCGTCCCGCGTGGCGGGCCAGCTGTCAGGAGAGGGGAACAGCGCGGCGTTCCGTGAGTTTGCCTGGCGGTTCGTCAACATTATCGCCCGGGCCCTGGTGGCACTGGGCGAGCGTCCGGATTACACCCTGATTATGCGCTATGTGAACAATATCGCCGATCTGTATATCCGTTACGCAGAGAAGGTTATCCGTGAGCAGCTTCCCTCGCTGCAGGCTCAAATTCAGAATAACGAGCAGGTTCTGGGGGATGATGATGTCCCGCGGAATATGCAGGGGCAGCCGGATGCGATACGTATCTGGTCCATTGAGGTGGCACTCAGTTCAGAAGAGGGGAAGCAGTTGTATGATCCCATTCTGGATGGTCTGCGTAGCGCAGTACGCTATGACCGTACCTATTTTGATAAAATTGTGGCTTCCCTGCTGCCTTTGCTAGAGAAATTGACCACCGGGAAAACCGCGGAGTTGCTGGCACCGGACTATCTGGATATGAGCGATTCACGACCGATTTTTGACTGGGAGCAGATAATCCGCAAAAAGGCCGTGGTGTATATCGGCCTCGATGCGCTCAGTGACAGCGAAGTGGCCAGCGCCGTGGGAAACTCCATGTTTGCCGATCTGGTGAGCGTGGCGGGTCATATCTACAAGCACGGTATTCATGCCGGGCTACCGGGAGAGGGGGAGAGCAAGGTCCCGATTAACCTGCACTGTGATGAGTTCAATGAGCTGATGGGTGATGAATTTATCCCGCTTATTAACAAAGGGGGCGGCGCTGGCATGCAGGTGACGGCCTACACTCAGACCTCATCGGATATTGAGGCCCGGATCGGCAACGCGGCCAAAACGGCTCAGGTCCAGGGCAACTTCAACAATCTGATTATGTTACGTGTCAGGGAGAACCGTACCGCCGAACTCCTGACCACGCAGCTGCCGCAGGTGGAGATTTACACCAAGACGCTGGTCTCTGGCCATCAGGATACCGATATCAGTGCGGGCCAGGATTTTACCTCCAGTACGCAGGATCGTGTCGGGACGGTCAAGGTGCCGTTGCTGGAGCCGGCTGATGTGGTAACACTACCGAAAGGGCAGGCATTCGCCCTGCTGGAAGGCGGGCAATTGTGGAAAATCCGCATGCCTCTGCCTGCCGGTGATGTGGACGATAAACTGATGCCGCAGAGTATTGCGAAAATTGCCGAGGAAATGCGCCGCAATTATCACAGTGGTGATGCGTGGTGGAATGATGCGCCGGCCATTGTGCCAGCGGGAGGTGAACGTGGCTGAACCTCAGCGTAATAGTCCTCCCCCGCCACGGCCGGAGAAGCCACATGGTTTGCTTTATAATGTGTTCTGGGGCTGGCCCTGGGCATTGATCGGCATGCTGCTGGGTTCGCTGATGCTGAGCCTGCTGATTGAGTACACTGGCATAGCGTTCTTCTGGCCGGAAGCGGGGGCAGCCCACAGCGAGGCTGTGATGAATACCGAACTGAGCTGGCTGTCGACAGAATTCACCCGCAGCCTGTTGCTGTCTGAGCCTTCTGTGACTGTTGTTAAATGGGTAACAGTAGCGTATCAGTGGCTGTTTGTTGACAGTGGGTTTACTGGCTGGATAAAGCAGCAGAATGTGTTGCAAACTGGCAGCGATAACGAGCTGACCCGTAATCTGAACAACTGGAGTGGGTGGCTCGCGGGCTATCTACATGAATATCTGATGGCGACCGTATGGATATGCGTGATTACCCTGGTGCGGGTAACCATACTGGTTCTGTCAGTCCCGTTGTTTCTGATGGTGGTGCTGGTTTCACTGGTCGAAGGGCTGGGACGCAGGGATCTTCGGCGCTATGGGGCAGGTTATGAAAGTTCGTTTGTTTATCACCATGCCAAGAAGATGGTGAAACCAGCGATCGTAGTACCCATGATGCTGTATCTTTCCTGGCCGACGGCGGTATACCCCAACCTGCTGCTGTTGCCTGCTGCCATATTGCTGGGTGTCGCTATCACGGTCACCACGGCTTCATTCAAGAAATATCTTTAGTTATCGGCGCTGGACGGTTCAACACAAAACTTTTTTTTCGTTTTGTGTTGAACCGTCAGCAGACAAGCCCTGTGATGACTATTACTGGCGCGTCAGTTTTTTTCTTCAGTTAAAATATGCAGGTGTTCATTCATTAAACGAACAATATTTGTCACTATTTGATGGCATTCATTATCCTTTTCTTGTAAATCGTCATTTATTATACGTTGCAAGAGTTGAGTAATAAGGTCCCTTATCTCAGGTGTGGAAACGAGTATGGCCCGACCAGCGCCGCACTTTAGCATTTCATAACTCTCTTTATCCTCTTTCAGTTTTTCTTTGCTACAAAGAGAATCCATACAGGAAAATAACTGACAACTGAGGGCTTCGTAGTATTCAAGCGTTTTGTCGTAATGCTTCATCTGCCGCTCAGCCCGCTGGTGTTTATAAAAGGTCCATAGTCCAATTAAGGCTGTTACTATCGCGCCTAGAACGGTCATCCATCCCATAAATTATTCTCCTCTCTTGATAACCGCAGTTGTGATTAATTATCACCAATGTGAAAAGAGTTTATCGCTGACTCGCACTCCTGTCCTGCGCATCCTGTACGCACCTGTTAATCCTCAAGGAGGTGCGTATGAATCATCCCCGTCCGGCCTGGCGATATATTGCCTGCATACCGGGCATCACCGGTCTGTTGCTGTTGGCCACATTGTCCACGAATGCACAGGCGGCAGAAAAAGACGAGCTTGCCTCAGTCCAGCGCCAGCTGGATCAGGTGCAGGCCTCGCTTGAACGTGCCCGCGTAGCGGTGGCCCAGGCCGATCCTGCTGAGCAGGGGCGTTTCTTTTTTGACTACCGTCAGGCCACATCCGATTTAAACACCATTCGTGCCGGTATTGACCGCTATCTGGAGCCATCCCGGTCCCAGCCCCGGGCTTCATCTGTCAGCGGCAATTATCGTCGGGAGCGTCCCTGATGGGAATGACCTCCGCACAATCCACAGCCTTTAAAGCTGCCTCCGGCAATGTCGAGGTCAGCATTCTGCACCTGGTCTGCATCGGTGTGTTGCTGGCCTTTCTGTTTTTGTGGGCCGCATGGGCACTGTCCGATGTGTGGACCGGCTGGAGTAACGAGAAAGTTCGGAATGCTGCGCTGGGTCGCTTTGCTATCCGGGCCGTGCTCCTGCTGGTTGTGAGTATCTGGATGTTTGCCAGTTGAATTAATCAATCAATTTCTGGAGATAAATTTATGTATCACTCTGCGTCTGTTGCCACCCGCGTGCGTCGTGGTATTGACCGCGTTATTAACCGTACGTTCACGCTGGCGCTTCTGGTCTGGCTGACCTGTAAACCCGCATTTGCTGACCTGCCCACTGTAGAAGCTCCTGAATCAGGAGGCGGCAGTGGCCTGATGGGGCAGATCAAAGGTTATCTGCAGGATGGTGTTGTTATTGGTGGGCTGGTAGTGGCAGCCATTGCATTCATTAACGTGGCGATTGCGGCAGTTCATACTTTTTCTGAGGTCCGGAATGAGAAGGCCACCTGGACGAAGTTTGGCTCCATCATCGTGGTGGGTGTGGTGTTACTGGTTGCCGTTATCTGGCTGCTGGGCAAGTCAGCCGACATTATTCTCTGAGGCGGTCCCATGCAGACCATTCGCTTTTTACCTGACCGTCTGAACAGTGAACCGGTGGTGTTTCGCGGATTCACTACACCGGAGATGGGGCTTGCCGCCCTGGCCGGTCTGGGCGTGGGTCTGCTCCTGTCTCTGCCATTTATTCCTCTTGCCGGCTGGGTCATTATCCCAACCGGCATGTTACTGGCGCCGTTACTGGTTATCGGTTTCGGTGGTCGGTGGCTGAGCCGCATTAAACGCGGCAAGCCGGAAAACTATATCTGGCAGCGGCTGGAGGCGTTCAAACGTCGTCACAGCCTGGGCAACCCGACACTGATCGTTGATGCCCGGGGATGGTCCCTGAAACGAACCGGGAGAGAAAAATGAGCCGTTTTCGTCATGCGGTCAAAGACCGGGATCAGCATATTCTGACACTGCGTATTGCCTGCGGTGTGCTGGCCTTTTTCCTGTTAATCACCTGCGCCGGCTGGATGCTGGCCCCGAACAAACTGACTGTCCATAACCCGCCGGATTTACGTACTGGCAGTACCCGACCCTGGTGGGAAGTACCGGCGTCATCGGTCTATTCCTTTGCTTTCTATATTTTCCAGCAGCTCAACGCCTGGCCGAAAAATGGTGAAGTGGATTATCCGGCAAAAATTCATGCGTTGTCAGCCTATCTGACCCCGGGTTGCCAGGACTATCTGAATACCGAGGCCCGGAAAAGAAGCAACGCTGGCGAACTGACTGACCGTGTTCGTGTGGTGTATGAAATTCCCGGTCGGGGTTATCAGTCGAAGAGCGTCAGCGTTATCAGCAGAGATAACTGGGTGGTTCGTCTCGACCTGGTGGCGGATGAGTATTTTCATGCTGAACCGGTAAAACGCGCCCTGGTCCGTTATCCACTGAAAGTGGTGCGCTGGGAGGGGGATGCTGAACGCAATCCGTTTGGTCTGGCGCTGGACTGCTATGACGGTGTACCGCAGCGTCTGGAGGCGGCATTGCCGACGGAAATCCCCGCGAAATCAGGAGCATTTCAGTAATGAAGATCCGTAATGATACCCGCGCCGGGTTGATGGCGCTGTCATTGTTGCTGTTGCCGCTGGTCTCTCTGAACAGCGAGCTGGCCAGGGCTGATGAATTTATGAAATGGGAGCGTATCCCGTTGCAGATCCCGCTGCAGGTGGGGCTGGAACGGGTGGTATTTGTGGATAAAAACGTCCGGGTGGGTTTTCCTCCGGCACTCAACGGTAAGCTGCGTGTGCAGAGCTCCGGTGGAGCTGTCTACCTGAAGGCCGACAGCGCTTTTTCTCAGACGCGGGTGCAGTTGCAGGATGTGGAAAGCGGTGAGGTTATTCTTCTCGATGTCACCGCCGGTGAAAAAGGCTCTTCCGAGCCCGTTCGTCTGGTCTACAGCGGCGAGGTGAACACGGTAAGCAGTACGGTCGATACCCGTCGGCAGGCGGAAAACAGCAGCGGCAGCGTCCAGCCGGGCAGTGATGACGGTACGCAGGCGAAGCGTAAAAAGGTACAGTACAGCGCTCCCATCCCGGTATTGCTGACCCGTTATGCTGCACAAAGTCTGTACGCGCCGCTGCGTACGGTCGAAGCCGTGCCGGGTATTCGCCCGGTGAATCCGCATCTGCCCAAACGCCTGACAACACTGTATCCGTCTGAAGCCATAACGGCCACGCCGCTGGCCGCCTGGAGTGTGGCAAATCGCGCCGTCGTGGCTGTCCGTCTGCAAAACACCGCCAGCCGCAGGATTGTACTGGATCCCCGGGCCCTGCAGGGACAGTTTGTCGCGGCGACGTTCCAGCACCGCTGGCTGGGGCCGGTGGGCACGCCGGAAGATACCACCACAGCCTATATCGTGACGGGCACGCGGCCGGAGAGCGCTTTCATCGCTGAACCTTCCGTGGCACGTAAGGCTGTTCGTACCGCGAAGAAGGAGGTCAGCCATGCAGATTAAGTCCAATGCCATGGTGAAATTTATTGTTCCCGCAGTAGTGGTGGCGGGACTGGCTGTGGGCCTGAAAAGCTGTAAAGGAGAGCGACCACCAGAGAATTCATCGGGTGATGTGACGACAGTGCTGAAAAATCTCTCACAGGATGAGCTTAAGGCGCTCGGAGTGGAAGGTGATACGCCGGAAGATACTCTGCGCACACTGATAGGCCGGCTGAACGACGTTCGCGATCGCCAGAAAACACTGGATAAACAGAATGCTGATTTGCTGAAAGAGAATGAGCAACTGCGTAAGCGCGGCACTAATGTATCCGGGCAGGTTGACGAGGCTGTGCAGGGGCTGCGTAAGGAGTATGACAAACGTCAGCAGCAACTGCAGAACGAACAGACCAGCCTGCTGGCAAAAGTGCAGGCACTGTCTGAACAGCTGAAAACCACCGGCAGTGGTTCCGCAGGCGCAAAACCGGCTTCTGACAGCGATATTCCGCTGGGCCTCGGTCTGGATGGTCTGGGGGGCAGTACCCATGGTACCGCCATCCGGGGCGATGACGGGCTGATGTGGGTGACGCCAGGCGATCAAAAAGCTGTCGATCCGCGCGATGCTGCCAGTGGTAAGGCTTCGCCGCAGTTTCCCACCTCCTTTCTGGACAACAACCCTCTGACCCGGCAGAAAGCGGCCTATGAGCAGCAGGTTAAGGGCCGCACGAACGAGAAGGGGGGGCAGGACAGCGCTGAACCCGTCTATACCCTGCCGGAAAACTCCACCCTGGTGGGGAGTCGGGCAATGACGGCGTTGTTAGGGCGCATTCCGATTAATGGCACTGTGACCGATCCGTACCCCTTCAAAGTGCTGATTGGTAAGGATAACCTCACGGCCAATGGTATTGAACTGCCGGATGTGGAGGGGGCGATTGTCTCCGGCAGCGCCAGTGGTGACTGGACACTCTCCTGCGTTCGTGGGCAGGTGAACAGCATCACCTTTGTTTTTGCTGACGGTACGGTCCGTACTGTGCCCCAGCCAGATGCCAGTGGGAAAAACACCGGTAACGGCAATACGCAGAATAAAACCAGTACAGACGGCGGTATCGGCTGGATTTCGGATAATGACGGTATTCCGTGTATCAGCGGTATCCGCAAGTCTAACGCGTCAACGTATCTGCCGACTCTTTTTGCGCTCTCCGCTGCTGGCGCCGCCGGGGAAGCACTCAGTGAGGGGCAGTACACCACGCAGAACAATGTTAACGGGATTTCATCCACGCTGACCGGCAATGCCGGCGAAGCGGCGCTGGGGAAAGCCCTCTCAGGTGGCATGAGTGAGACCACTGACTGGGTTAAGCAGCGCTACGGGCAGACGTTTGACGCGATTTATGTACCGCCAGGGGCGAAGCTGGCCGTACATATTACCCGCCAGCTTGCCATTGACTATGAAGATAACGGTCGCAGGGTTCGCTACGATTTCACCCTCCCGGGTGGCGTCAGCGACAACGGCGGCCTGGACTAAGGAGCAAAAATGATCAATATCCTGAATCGTAACGCGCTGGCCGCTCTCTGTCTTGCTGTTCTCCTGGTCGGTTGTTCCACGTCAAAAGAAGAGCTGCTGCCGGCCGGCAACAATACCATGCTTGAACTGTGGAACGGCGCTGACGGGGGCAGCACCGCACGACAGTCCACTGCCGCAAGAGATGCACTGCGCCGCCCGTTAACCGACGATGAACACCGGAAAGGTACACAGGACGATCGCAGCTACAGCCGCACGCAGGAGAGCGAAATTTCACAGCAATTCTCCCGGCTGCCCAACCCGGATATGGTGATGTACCTGTATCCTCATCTGGCTGGCGGCAACACGCCGGTTCCTGGCTACAGCACCGTATTTCCTTTTTACAGCCAGACGCAGTATGCAATGCCTGGTGAACGTACGGAGGCGCTGTAATGTTTTCTCTTTTCGGCCGTAAAAATGAAGTGAAACTGGATGACATGGCAGGGCAGCGAGGGGGAGAGGTTTCTCCTCTGGTTATTCATGGTCGGGAGCCACTGACACGACCGGGCCGGATGACCCGGCAGGAAGAGGCAAAAGTATATCACGCCAACCCGTCTATCATTGATTATCTGCCGTGGGTGGAATTTCTGGATGAAGAGCAGTGTCTTCTGCTTGAGGATGGTATCTCTGTCGGTGCGGTTTATGATGTGACGCCGGTGGCCACGGAAGGACGTACGGATGAACGGCTGGAGCAGATCCGCGATACGGTGGAAGATGCCCTGCAGGACAGTTTTGATGAATATGACGAGAACCCCTGGGTGGTACAGTTTTTCTGCCAGGATGAGGACGATGCTGAAGGGTATCTGGACCACTTACGCGGTTACGTGAAACCGCATGCGCAGCGCACGGCATTTACTGAGGCCTGGCTGGGCGAAATGGCGCGTCATATCCGCAGCATCTCGCGGCCGGAAGGGCTGTTTACCGATGCGTTGATCACCGGGCAGCCGTGGCGTGGCCAGCAGCGTCGCACCCGTATGGTCATTTATCGCTGGACAGGGAAATCCGCCTCCCGGGATCCGATGCCGCCGGTGGCGATGCTCAACCAGGCCGGTGAGCGTGTGGTCAGTGCGCTGGGGGGAGCCGGTATTCGCTGTACCCGTCAGAACGGCCTGCAGGTTCACAGCTGGCTGCTGCGCCTGTTTAACCCGTCTCCGGACTGGGTGGACAAATCCACACTGTATCGTCAGGCGGCGTATGCCGATCCGCGCGATACTCCGGCAGGCAGGGTACCGGTCAGCAATGATTTTGCTGAGACGCTGTGGTTTACGCCACCCGTCTCCGATCCGGAAAATGGCGTATGGTGGATAGATAATAAGCCGCACTGTGCGCTGCCGGTTGAGAAGCTGCGTACCCCTCCGGAGCCGGGGACCATCACCGGTGAACAGGCCCGCGGTGAGAAAAAAATCAACGCACTGATGGATATGTTTCCGGAAGGGACGCTGCTGTGCATAACGATCGTTGTGCAGCCGCAGGACAGGCTGGAAGAACAGTTCAACCGCCTGTCGAAAAATGCCGTCGGGGAGAATACCGAATCCGGCCGTGTCCGCCAGGATGTGAAAACGGTGAAAGAGTATCTGGGAAACCGGCATAAGCTGTACCGTGCCGGGATCACCTTCCTGCTGCGCGGTGATGATATAGACAATCTTAAGCGCAAACGTCTTGATTTGACCACCGTATTGCTGGGTGCCGGTCTGCAGCCGGTTCGCCCGGAGTTTGAGGTGGGGCCGCTGAATACCTGGATTCGGGCGCTGCCAATGTGCTTTAACCCGGACAGCGATAAAAAACACTGGTACACCCGCCTGACCTGGGTACAGCACCTGGCGGGACTGCTGCCGGTTACCGGGCGGGAAACCGGTACCGGCAATCCGGGCTTCAGCTTTTTTAACCGCGGCGGCGATATTCTGACGTTTGATCCACTGAACAAGTATGACCGTACCCAGAATGCGCATCTGCTGCTGTTCGGACCGACGGGGGCGGGCAAGTCGGCCACGCTGTGCTCTGCCTTTTCTCAGCTGATGGCGGTTCACCGGCCGCGTCTGTTTATCGCTGAAGCCGGCAACAGTTTCGGCCTGCAGGCGGATTATTTTGAAAGCCTCGGCCTTTCTGTCAACAAGATAAGCGTCAAACCGGGTAGCGGCGTCAGCCTGCCGCCGTTTGCCGACGCGCATAAACTGGTTGAAGAGGGACTGGCGGCACATGCCGTTGATGAGAGCGATCTCCCCGATATCGATGCTGACAGTGACGGAGAGGGTGAAGACGAAGATAAACGGGACATTCTCGGTGAGATGGAGATTTCGGCCCGGATGATGATAACGGGCGGCGATCCGAAAGAAGAAGCCGAGATGAAGCGTGCCGACCGGGCGATGATCCGTGAGGCGCTGCTGATGGCCGCACATGCAACATATAAAGAAGGGCGGCAGATGCTGCCTTCTGACCTGCAGAAAGCGTTATATACGATTGCGGGCGATGACAGCAGTGAGGGGCGGAATGTCCGTAATGCCCAGCGTAAGGCGAAAGCCGCTGAGATGGCGGAGTCGCTGGGGATGTTCACCCAGGAAGGCAGCTTTGAGGCGGAACTGTTCAACCGCGAGGGCGAGCTGTGGCCGGAAGCGGATGTGACCCTGGTGGATCTTGGTCACCTGGCGCGTGAGGGTTATGAAGCGCAGATGGCGCTGACCATGGTGTCAATGACCAACATGATTAACAATATTGCGGAGCGGGACCAGTATCTCGGCCGCGATATTGTCTTCGCGGTGGATGAGGCGCATATCGTGACGGTCAATCCACTGCTGTCACCGTATATGACCAAAGTGGTCAAAATGTGGCGCAAGTTAGGGGCCTGGCTGTGGCTGGCCACGCAGAACCTGAGAGATTTCCCGGATATTGCGGAGAAAATGCTGAATATGGCGGAGTGGTGGATTTGTCTCACCATGCCGCCGGAAGAGGTGAAAGACATCAGCCGGTTCCGTGCGCTCACGCCTGAACAGGAAGCCGTGCTGCTCTCTGCCCGCAAGCTGTCAGGCTGCTATACCGAAGGGGTGGTGCTGGCCAAACGTATTGAGGCGCTGTTCCGCGCTGTTCCCCCCAGTCTGTATCTCGCGCTGGGCATGACGGAGAAAGAGGAAAAGGCGGAACGCCGGGCGCTGATGCGCGAGCATCACTGTAGCGAACTGGATGCGGCGAAGCTGATTGCCCGTAAACTGGACCGGTTGCGCGGACTGACTGACGTACACGACGGGGAGAGCACAGCAGCATGATGACGCTGAAGTATCCGATGCCCTGTGTCTGCGGTAACGACAACCCGGATAACACGGTTTTCACCCTGCCGCCGCAGGGTGAGCCCGGGATGTCCGTGGTGACGCAGGCTAATCTGCAACGTCTGAGCGAACATATCCGACAGCGACTGAATGGCCCGGTGACCGTTACCTGTCACCCTCATCGGGTGGGCCTGAGCAGCTGTGTGGCGGTGACGGTGGAGGGCAGACTCCGCAGAGCAGTGAATATTCTTATCACCGTCAGCGGGCAGGGAAGCTGGCCGGCAGAGGAGGAGTACGAACATCCCCGCTGGTATATCACCGTGACAGACGCGGCGGATATGGTTTACCTGGTGCTGTGGCTCAACAGCTTAATTGTTCGTTGAGTTATTATGTATTCGGTCAGACTTAAACTGAGCGCTTTCTTTGGTGTAACACAATAAACTGGAACAATCCGCTTTGTGTAAGACACCTGCATCGGAAGGATATTTATGAAAAAAACAGTTGAAATACTACTATACACTTTGCACAAAGGCTCCGGTGCTGCTTTTCATGCCTTCATGAAGGAAATTAGCGTTCCTCTTCATCAACGCCATGGAATCGATGTTGTGTCGTTTGGGAACTCTCTGCATGACCCCAATTGTTACTATCTTATTCGGGCCTTTAAAAGTGCTGAAAATATGAATACGGTTCTTGATTCCTTCTACACGAGTTCAGACTGGCGCTGCGGGCCACGTGAATCCATCATTAGTTGTATCGAGACGAGCATTAAAACAGTGATGGACCTGTCACCGGAGAGTGTGGATGGATTACGCGTTATTAGACGTCAACTAGTTTTTCCGACTGACGCCAACTATGCTGGCCGCATCCTTTAGTGCAGCGTTAAGCCGCGCTGGTTACTGCCTTCGCCGTCTTTTTCCTGTAGCTTACCCCTGGTGCAGAAACATCAGCAGACATACAGCCGGAGGTCGTGGTAACTGCTACGGCGGATTATCTCGACAACACGGCAAACCTTGACGATATTACACTATCGCTATTTTCTGCTACAGAAGACCACACCAGCACGCCACAAGAACATCATGAAGCAGGTTTGCTGGGGTCTTCGCCTGCTGCTATATAGACAGGTGCTGTCATTCAGCTTTCGCCTTCATCACAAGCTGAAACCGCAGCTAATATGGCTCTAGCACCTGAGATGTCATTCTTAGATTGGTTGAGACAAGGAGCATCGACTAACCACTTAGAGATTAATGATGTACAGGCTAAAATTCATATTGCGGATGGTGCAGTCTTTCTTGTTTCACCGGAGATCTTTAAGCTGTTCATCAAAGAAACCAGTGGTTCTGTCGATGAAGAGTGGCGAGAGGAGCAAAAAGCATTCCAGAAATTGAGGCCGCATCTCCGAGGCAAGGAGGGGATGAATATCTGGACCTGTGAGGTTCGAGACCCGCGCAATACGCGAAAAGTAAAAGGATATATTCTAGAGAATCCAACGACTCTTTTTCCTGATAGCCTACCAGAAAATAATCCTTATTTGACATTCATTGAGAAGGATTAAGTTTTGCAGGGCTTTTGTCTGCTATTTTTAATAGGGGGTTAGAGGTTTTGGGGGGTAAGAGGCAATGCTTTTATTACTTATCCTGATATTGACTTTTTACTATAAAAATAGGCGCAATAGGCTTGTTATGTTTCCATTGCGCCTGAGGTTACAACTAATGCGGCAGGACGGCTATGATGTGAGTTGTGCTGCCTGTGGGCTATCTTCTTTATTTCTTAATAATGCCTTTAGAATAGGGGTAATCATAAATGTGCTGACAACGGCCATAATAACCAGCATTGTGAATATTTTTTGCGGTAAGAGGCCCAGGTCGTAACCAACGTTTAAGACGATCAACTCCATTAAAGCTCTCGTATTCATGGAGAAGCCAATAATAAGTGAATTTTTGTGCGTTTCTCCGACGAATCGACTAGCCAGGTAGGTTCCACCAAATTTACCAACGAATGCAAGCAGGCAAATTACTATACATAACATAATGTCTGACGGTTCAGATAATAAACCTATATTGGTTTTTAAGCCGGTATAGGCAAAAAAGAGCGGCAGAAAAAAGACGTTAACAAAGCGGCCAATGGTTACATTCCATGCATGAACAAAATTTCTATTCTTATGTAAGCTTAAGCCAAAGATAAAACCACCGATAATAGCGTATACACCCAAGTAGCTCGTGATGATGGCACTAACAAGCAGTCCTGAGATAATATAAAAAACGATAATGGAATTTATTTGTTGAGTATTTTTTAGCAGTCTCTCTATATAGGGGGATATTAGGCGACTACCGATAAAGAAAACAGCTAGGCTAAATAGAAAAAGCAAGGAAATGTTTTGAATGACGACAAGAGCATTAAAACTTGAAGTTACTAAGGCCGTGATAGTTCCAAGTAATAGCCAACCGAGAACGTCATCAATTGCTGCCGCACTGATAATAAGCGTGGCAATTCTAGTGCCTGAATAGTTTAGTTCCATAAATATTCGGCCTAAAATTGGAATCGCAGTAATCGACATGGCGACAGCGAAGAATAGCTTAAACCCTAATAAATCGGGTTTAGGATCAGGCAATATTTCCCAGAAATAACTGGCAGTAAAGAAACCTATGATAAGTGGGAAAGTAATTCCGGCGGCGCTAATTAATACGAATGCCGATTTCTTCCCTTTTAGTTGACGTGAAAAGTCAAATTCCATTCCAATTTGAAACATCAGAAAAATAAGCCCTATTTGCGACAGACCAATGAACGCAATGGATGTGTCGCTAGTAAAGACGATGCTAAATATATCAGGAAATAATGAGGCCAAAAAACTAGGGCCAAGCAATATGCCTGCAAGTATCTCTCCGGCGACGTTAGTTTGTCCTAATAGCTTTCTTGCCAAAAAACTAACTATTTTGGAGAATACTAGTATAGTGACAATTTGGATGAGTATAAAAAAAGTAATATGCTCTGCATAAGAGCCTAACAACGTTGAGTTTTCTGCATTCATAGTGATTATCCGTTTATGCCATAGTAGGTAGTTTCCAACCACCTAATATTTTTTCTAAATAACAGGCTAGTGATATAGGTAGATGATCGCACCCATGAGCACCGGCTATTTGAATAGATACAGGGAAGTTATCGGTTGAAAATGAGACTGGAATACTTGTAGCGGGTAGTTCTAATACGTTAAATAGAGCGCTATATAAAAATTCAAATGGTGAAATATAGCTTCTGTTGTGCTTAGTTGCAGTCGTTGGGTAAGTGGGCAACAATAATACGCTTTTGTTATCTAGGTAAGCATTAAGCTGTAGGCTTATTTTATTTTTTATATAGAGGAATTGAACATAGTTTTTTTTATTTAGAGTGGCGATTTTCTCCGTGAAAAGTAACAGTAGCGTACTTAACATCATCCTTTTTTTACCTGATATCATGTAAAGCATTTCAGCTATTAAAGAACGATCTTCGTTGACGGCTGAACTTAAGGTAATGTTTTGCGCTGTTAGTACAATATCGAACCACAGTTCGCAAGCATCCGCTAGAAAAGGTAGGTGGCAGGGAATAATTTCAGCTCCCTCTTTTTCCAATACAGAGGCAACAGAGCGCAAATTCTGCTCGACATTAGGTGCGACTGATTTCAGCAGCGGATGAAGTTTATCTGCAAGAAGATAAACCTTTATTCCTTTCAGCGAGTCGAGCTGTTGGTTGCAGTCAAAATTACTATTAATGTTTTTATCTATACCGTCAGGTCCACTGATGATTTTTAATAACGGCAGCAAGTCCTCTGCTTTTCTACACAATGGCCCCATTGAGAAAAAGCGAGCAATAAACTGCGAGGATGGGTACTGACTGCAATATCTATCAAGTGGGAAATGGCCACTCATGGGTACAAACTTACTGGAAGGCTTGTGACCAAAAACACCACAGTGTGCAGCCGGAATCCTGACGGAACCACCACCATCGGTTCCCAAGGCAAAGGGAACGCCGCCTGCGCTTACAATCGCTGCATCTCCCCCACTGCTGCCGCCGGAAGTATGCCCTGGACTGTAGGGGTTTGAGGTTTTGCCGTAAATAACGTTAGCGCACTCGGGCCACAATGCCAGCTCAGAAAGGTTTGTTTGTCCGATAAGAATGGCGCCTGCGTTTAACAGCCGTTCTACTGCTGTTGCATGCTTATTGGCAATGTCGGTTCGACGATAGTAAGAGCCATAGGTATTAGGTAACCCCTGTACGGCAATGCTTTCTTTCACTGTAAAGGGGACGCCGAACAACGGTTGATCCCGCGCTATGGTGGCCACACGGTCGAACTCTTTGGCTTGTGCTAAGGCTTCATCATAGCGTGGGCCTATAATCGCATTAATATTGGCATTGGCTCGTTGAGCCTGGTCAATATGGCTAGAAACGGCCTCATACACCGAAATTTGCCGCGAAGCGATAAGGCGCGATATTTCTATCGCGCTCATTTGGATGCACTCTTTTATCATGAAACTGCTCGATTAAGCTGAATTCTTGTCGAAATTAAGAAACTCGCCATTTTGGCCAAATGGTGTGGCATCAGAGCTATTCGGCTCATGATACTTAACCATATCGTGGGAAAATAGGCGGACAGATACCATCCTGAATAGATCTGCCAAGTTATCTCCTAAAGCCGAACACAGAATGGTCAAATGACGCTTATTTAATTGCCAGCGTATGCGCCTTATTAATGATGTTCTTAGTGTAATAAGCCTAAAGAAGTAGCGAGCCAGCAATTTTCTACGTAATTTTTCATCAGCCCGATAGAGTTCAAACGGAATATTCTTGGAATAAAGATTTGGTGTGCTGATTAAATCGATTTCGTCAATCTGTTCAGACAATATATCTAGCAGTTTTGGGAAGGGATAGGCTGCTTTATGCATCTCAACCGGTTGGCGTTTGAACAGTTCGGCAAAAATGTTAATATGACGACCGTCAAGGAAACCGCCGTTGATAAAGGCTGGTAACAGCACGTTAAAATAAGACATATTATTCATCAGCAAAGTCCACGACATTTTTACCGGATCGTGCATAAACTCATACCATTTCCCCCAAGAGTCTTGCAGCGATAAGATGGCTTGGATATGTTTTTCGTGGCAATCAATGTAGGTATCGGTGAGAGTACCTTCTCTGTCCTTGCTGACTATTGCCGCAACCTGACAGACCATGTGGGAGACATAGGAAAGGCCCAGGCTATTGATCGGATCGAACAGGAAGGCGGCATCGCCGATGATAAACCAGCCGTCTTTAGAGTAGTATTTTTGGGACTCATACATATAGTCACGGTATCCAGTAGTATCTGGCAAATTACCCGGTAGCCTGTTTATTTCTCCGCTTTTTACCAGTTCGGCAATCATGGGATGATCTTTTCCAACTGTCGTCAGAAAATCATCATAATTTTTGACGACATCGCTTCCTAGCTCAGGGCGGTAGGTGTAGCCGATGCTCATCATCGTTTCACCGTCAGGGCTTCGCATTGGTATCATCCAGATCCAATAACCTTTACCGTAGAAGTGGTGGGTCACATAGTAAGGATCGTAACAGTGATGCTCATTTTTCAACATGTTTATCTTATCAAAGATTGCCCGGTCAAATTTCTTTAATCGGAACCAAAAACTGCTTCTTTGATAGGCTGGCGCTTTTTCTAGACCCAGCTTTTTCACTAGAAAGCGTCGGGTACCAGAACAGTCAATAAACCAATCGGCTTCTAATGAAGTGGTTTCACCGCCAAGTGTTTTCACACTGAGAACATGGTAGTGCTGCTCAGGCGCTTTTAGTGAGACATCGCTTACGGTGCCTTCAATAACTCTTATATTTCTCTTGGCATTAACCTCACGCAAATCTTTATCGAACGTGAAGCGATTTAAATTATAGGCAGGAAGGCGAATAACGCCGGGAGCCTCATGGACAACATAGTCATTATCTTTGGGGTCATTTTTTACTTTGAAATAATAGGTTAACCCATACTTGTGATAATGCTTGTCTTCAAGGATTTTACCTAACCCAAGACCTTCAAAAAAATGAGTAGACAGCTCAACTGTTGATTCACCAACAATTGCTCGGCGCTGTTCACTTTTACCTACAATCGTGATTTCCAGCTCAGGTAACTTTTGGGAAAGGTATAGCGCAGCTAAATTCCCTACGATTCCATTGCCGATAATAACTATTTTATTCTTGTCCATATAAATCCTTTCCGTAATAAGCTCTCAGATGTATGAATTAATCTAACATTAATTAAAGTTTGGCACTTATATCGTAGACGTCTGCTCGCTCCATATAATTTGTGCTCACCGAGGCAAAAAGGACTTTTTTGTCTTTGCCGATAATGTAGGTTGCCGGAATTGGCAACTGATAGGTCGCATCACCGTTAAAAACTTCAAGATCTGCACCAAGCCCTTTATAAATATCACGAATATTTTCTTGTAATGTGAAGACTAAACCATACTGCTCAGCGATTTTGTTGCCTTTATCGGACAATACGTTGAATTGCAGGCCATTTTCTTCAGTTGCCGCGTTGTTAAGCGCCACAGTCTGCGGTGAAATAGCAATGACTGCCGCACTATCTACGATTTTATTATTTATGGCTTCCTGGTAGTGGTTAAGTTCCGCCATACAAAATGGGCACCAGTTGCCACGGAAAAAGCTGAGAACTACGCTGTTTTCTTTTAGCACTTCATACAGTGAGGTTTGCTTACCGTTAGAAGAAGGCAACGTAAAGTCAGGTGCAGTATCACCAATCTTAAGCGCGTGCGCTTCTAAATTTTGTTCCATCAGCTCGCCAAGTGATTGCGCAAAAGCATTCAGGATGTTCTCTGGTACTTGCTGAATCATGCCTTGCTGGATATGTTGAAATTTTTCTTGTAGTTTCATATTTATTGTCCTTATTTGGATTTGCTAATTGAACGCAATGCCCGTTTGACAATGCGCTGTGTTGATTTCGAATTACTTTCCGTTAACCATTTTTCACATATGTTGGAAACCCATTGGGGCTGAGATTTACTGGCATCGTTTAGCCAGTTGGCTACGGAATCCTGAACGTAGATTTCAGGCTCATTCTTCAATGGCTCAAGCAGGGGAAGCGCTATTGCCGGCTGCTCTTTTAGTTTATTGATATGCCTGCACCAGACACCGCGTGGCCGAAGGCTTTCCACGGCAAAACGACGAATAAAAGGCTGTGGGTCAACCACCCAAGGAGAAAGAAGTTCTATTGAATAAGCCAGATCTAGTTCCAGCTTTCCTCTAGCAGCCATCCAAACCCATTCTCTAACGCCAAAATGCGCATCTTTAGCGTGTGGTTGGATTTTGGTAAGCAGTTCTGGTAGAGAAAGCTCTGGCAGCTGTTGGGGGAGAATAAAACAGGCCCAGCCCCTGACCGTATCAGATACGTGCTGTGACAAGACCGAATAAACGTTTTGCAGCGCATTGGCCGCGCCAAACGTTTCTGCAAGTACCTTTCCCGTCACTCGCATTCTGGGCAGGATGCCTGATGGCTGACTATCTGCAATCGCCGTCATCATTTCATCTAGAAGGCTCTGGTTGCATAAGGGGCCAATAACGACTTTGAATAAATGTTCCTGATCTATTTTCAGACACTCATTTAAATTCGTTGTAGCAGCAAGACCATTATTTAAGCTTTCGAATCGGTCCATTATTCATACCTTCCCGGGGACATAATATTATTAGGATCAATCGTCTTCTTGATTTGCTTGGCAAAATTAGCGTGAGTTGTATCCCTGACAAAATGCGTATGCATAAATGCAGAATGCAACCGGTAAGGCGTAAAGCCTAAACGTTGTCCTGAGCTGAGTAATTCGTGATAACAATCATAGGCGCGCTGCTCATCCGGCGAGCCTGGAGAAAAAATCAATGGTAGTGTGCTATCAAAAACATTTGCTGATAATGATGTCAACGTAATAGCCGGTTCGATATCGTGCTTTTTACAGATGGTATAGATGAAGTCAATGTACTTCTCAAAGTCAGCAGATCTCATCGGAACAAGCGGTGAGTACCACAGCAATCCACACTTATCGTTGGCAGGGTTTAAGCTACCGCGCTTCTCTTGGCTGCGATTTTTATAATAAGCGAGACGTAGGGAAATATCAGAAGGTATGCCGGCAAATAAGCCTAAAACTTCTGGCAGTCCACTCATACTTTGCTTCAGCTTGCTAAATATACTAGGAATAATAGACGAGATTTTGCGAACAAAATCTGCTTTTTCCAGAGTTATAAACAGTATTTTTCTACTAACTGGCGCAAGTTCCTTTTTAATTAAAACTCTCGTTGCTTTTGCATGGTGCTTAGTGCCGTAAATAGTACCAACAATTAGCCATTGTGATTCACGGTTTCGCGTCGTTATACGTTTTGCGTCTTGAGTAGCATCCTCACTCATAATGGCTACCCGCTCGGCATTCATCACGTTTATTCCGCCAATATTCCCTCTCGCTTGCGCTAGCAGAGTGCGAATAGCAGCTATTGTCTGGGCAAGTTGCTCGTATTTAACTTGAGCTATAACCATTTGTACTGATTGAGGCTTCTTTTCCACAATCAGCGTCATTGACGTTACTATTCCCATATTGCTCTGGCTAAATACACCATCCAGATAAGGGCCAATTCCCCATTTTAATAGGAGAGGAAGACCGTATTCGACTAGAGGGGAACGATAAATATCACCATTAGGTAATATCGCTTCTAATCCCGTTACCGCTGCAAAATGATCGGCTATTGGTGTAATACCATATCCTCTTTCAAGCGCGTTGCCGACGATGCTGCAGTTGGGGCCGGCTCCAGTCGTCGGCACCATATATTCGAGATCTCGCGACCGGAAATAATCATATAAATCAGCTTGGGTGACACCTGGCTCAATGGTTAGTAAGCTAAGATCTTCGTCAAATTCTATCCGCTTTAGCTTATCTAAAAGCACCAAAACGCATCCTGGCTGTGGCGGCTGACCAGTGCCATACCCCCAATTATGGCCGGTGCTGATTGGGTAAAGCGGAAGCTTAATTGTATTAGCCAAAACGATAAGCTGCTGGACCTGCTCCTTGCTGTCCGGGCGTACCACAAGGCTGATTTTTTGCATACTCGATGACGTATCAGCAATGAACGGTTCTGCCGCTCTACTGTCAGATATGATGCAATGTTCAGGCAGAATAGCCCTAAGTGCTATCTCAACTTGTTCAAGGTTTTCTGTCATAGCAGGCTCCGCATGCCGCTCATACGCAGAAATAGCTTGAGCATGTTAAAATCATTGCGCTGCTGAGTATTAAGCAGCTCAATCATTAACTTAAGCCGCCTTGTCTGGTCATCAGTAAGCGGATGTGAAGCGCTTTTTATCACGACGATCATTGGTACAATGAGCGTAGAGAAAACCTGTGTCTTTTCACCCAAGTGTTTCTGTGTCAGGTATTTGAAATCGTCAAGCTCAAATGCTGCTTTTAACGAGTTTCTATAATCTTCTTTAACAAAATTATTTGTCACCGTGTTCAGAAAGAAATCGATCGTTTCGGTTCTTTTGGCTTTGCCAAAATCGTAGAGATAGACGCGCTTTTCTGATTTTAATATTCTGCTAATTTCAATAAATAGATGAGTAAGCAATTCTTTATTCGGCAGGTGGTGAATTGCCATTGATGAAATAGCAACATCTACACTTCCGCGTGCTATCTCTTTAATATTGGTTACATCTTGTTTTATTAGCTTAATATTATGGATGTTCTTTTCCTGTATGTTTTTATTAGCCAGCGTCAGCATCTCTTCAGATAGATCAACACCAATAAACTGGCTTTCAGGATTGAGCTGCGCAAGAACACAAAGTAAATTGCAAGGGCCACACCCAAGATCAATAACCGTATCGCCCGCTTTAATTAGGCCGCACATTTGGATTATCTGGTAATAATATACCCCTAATAGTACACCCTCTTTCCCTTCAATATCATAGGCGACAGCACCAGAATGATCGTCCATTAACATATCTGGTTCTGGCTCTCGTATAAAATTTTGGCCGAGAAATAGCTCCCTTGCTATACAAGGTAATAGCCTAAGTAACATTACGTTAGTCCTTTATTAGTTGAGTGTTGGGTATAGCCAGCTAATAATTGTTCTTTGTTTTTCAGGTAGGTTTTTAATATTTATGTTGCATTCATAAAAATATTTTTTAATATGTGATTCTTGCCATACAGGAAGGTAGCTAAAATCGTTTTTGCGATTTTCTACATAGTGATGATAAATTTCATCGTGCTGATGGAGCAGATATTCAATACGGATGCCGTTGCTATCTGCGCTAAAAATGTTGTTTTTTTCGATGGCCGTTATTGCATCGATAGTATCAAGTTTTAAAGGTATAGACTTGGCGTTATTGAACGTCGAATATTCTTGAATCATGCCTATTTGTTCAAATCTGAATAGATCTTTATAAACTTCGGCGACTCTTGGGTGAACCGCAATAAGTATTGATTCGATATTCCTATGTGAACAGACATAGAGAAATACTGCTTTACATAATAAAAGCGTTATTCCATGATGTTGGTACTCAGGAGCAATAGCGAATGAGCCGACTTCAGCAAACTTGATATTTTGCTGACGTAGAGCTGTCGTTTCACCTGAATGAACATTATCCATTGGTACACCGATAGGTGAGTCTTCAATTAACGATATTGTACCAATTATACGATCGTTCTTTGTCGCAATAACGAGCCTGTTATTAGGCAAAACCAAGTGAGGTGAGAAGTAAGGCTGCTTCTTGTCACTTGCGAGCAACCCTTTTTTGGCATACACTTTATGTATCAGCTGCATTGCTTCAATAAATTCGTCGGACGTGGCGGCGAATTTTATTTTTATGTTCTCCTCTAAATTAGCTAATTTGTTGAGTTGTGAAGCAAGTTGTTGACGCTTTCTGTCCTGATACATACTAACTATCCTTAATATTCAAAACGGTTTAGTCATCAGAGGCATTCCGGAACATTTTATCTAGAATGCAGACTAACGTTTCCATCTCTGAATCTGTCAAGTTCTTTGTTATGTTAGCTATCCAGTAGCTATGCTCCTGAAATACTTTCTGTATTAACTCTCGCCCCTCTTCGGTCAGCGTGATTTCAAGCTTTCGACCATCAGAGGGCGCATTACTTCTTTTTATCAGGCCATCTTTCTCCAGTGATGTAATTAACGATGTAGTAGTTGGTTTCGTCACTCCACTTAGATTGGCTATCTCTACTGGTGACAGCACTTCATACTCAAATAGCAGCGTTAGTATCATAAAGCGGCTTTCAGAGAGCTGATAAACTCCTAAGCGCTTAGCACACTCTTTATCGATCCTATTCCCGGCGGAAAGCAGACTAAAGCAGGCCTTTACTGCTGATATATCAACCATTTCATGCTTTTTAATTATATTTATTAGCGAGCTATATTTTTTTTCCAACTTCACATCAGAATTCTCTTTTAAGTAAACTGGTTAGGTATCTAACTACATAAGCTAACTAGTACTCCAGAGATATGTCAAGATAAATTTAACTTGTTTTTTACGGCGATGTCTCTAATTGGTTGAATTAGATGTATAATGCACGCTTTTGAGGTTTACTATGGTCAGCGTTACCGTTCATTGTCCCCGTTGTTAGTCTGCTCAGGTTTATCGTCACGGGCAGAACCCGAACGGGCATGACCGGTTTCGCTTTCGGGACTGCCGTCGCGTGTTTCAGCTCACTTACTTATACGAGGCCCGCAAGCCGGGGGTTAAAGAGCAGAGCATCGAAATGGCCTTCAACAGTACCGGGGTTCGCAATACCGCCCGGACGCTGAAAGTGGGTATCAATACCGTCATCCGGACTTTAAAAAACTCTTGCCACGACGAATAACATCATCTCCGATGGCTCATGCTGACGTAGCGCTTATCTGTGAACTCGACGAACAATGGAGCTTTATCGGTGGTAAGGCCCGACAGCACTGGCTCTGGTACGCGTACAACACAAAAACGGGGGGGGACTGGCCTACACTTTTGGTCCACGAACCGATGCAACCTGTCGCGAGTTACTGGCACTGCTCACCCCCCTTTAACATCGGTATGCTGACCACTGATGAATGGGGCAGCTATGCCAGAGAGCCTCCGAAAGAGAAGCACCTGACCGGCAAGCTCTTTACTCAACGCATTGAGCGCAACAACCTGACATTGAGAACCCGAATCAAGCGTCTGTCTCGCAGAACCATTTGCTTCTCCCGCTCTGTTGAGCTTCATGAAAAAGTCATTGGAGCTTTTATCGAAAAATACATGTTCTACTAATTGGAGGCGTCACCTGATTTATATCCCTGCTTCAGGTAAATTAATTTCCGGAGTTTCATTTTTAGTTTATTAAGGTTTTTTTTTCTATGGGCGAGCACGCTGTCAGGTGATTCAGTCTGACGGAGTCTCCCTAATGAAATTACGCAATTTTCTCCTTCTGCCGGCATTGTTGCCGGTGTCCGTTCTAGCCGGCACGGTGGTTTATACCGACAGCCGGCACTTACCTGAACATCTTCCCTCTGATGCTGTGGTTGTTTTGCTGGATGAACCTGAGCGTCTGCAGGCGACAGTGTTTGGTCAGCTTCCGGCTGACCCGGAGCTGGCAGCAATGCAGGCCAGGCAGGTGATGTCCTCCCCCCGGTTGCAACAAAAACAGCAACAACTGGTCACGGCATATCGCCAGGTGGTGCATGCCCGGGAACTCGGTATCCGCAAGGTGCCCGCTGTCGTTTTTGACGATCGGGATGTGGTTTACGGCACAACCGATGTGGCGCAGGCTCAGGCACTGCGGCGGCAGGCAGGAGGTGACCAGTGAATCAGTCACCTTCCCGGTTCAGGAAAACGCTCTGCTCTGCCGCTGTCGCCGCCGTTCTGGGCACGGCGTCGATACCTGCGGCACTCGCTGCACTGAATACGGCGCAGATAGTGGCCAGCGCAGTGACACAGGACTGCATCAGCTGGCGGGTAAGCGGTATCTGCTACTGGTTGTTCTGTACTGCATTCGGCTGCACCGTAAAAACCTCTGTAAAGGTCACCCATTTTATCCCGGAAGCCGTGGTCTCGACCTACGTTGCGCCTGGTGGAAATCCCTGGACGGAGATGGCTTTAGTCAGCCAGACGGCGGGCGGGCTGGAAAATGCCGTTACTGGCGCGCTGTCCGGGGTGACTGCCGGTGGGGCTAACCCGGCAGATATGAAGAACCCGGGGCAGCGTAAATCCAGTATTCGCTTCAAATATGCCGATGCCATTGGACACCCGGCTACGTCTCTTATCGGTGGCAGTATCGCCGGGTATTCCTGCGATAGTGCCGCCACCCCCCTGATGCCGTATTTCCTCAGCACGCTGGATTCCATTGCCTGGCGAACGGGCGTGCCGGAGTCGCTTTATCCCGAGGCGCTGGTTCCTGGTCGACGGGAAATTGGCAGCCAGGCGTCCGGCAACATGTGGGGCAACGTCTACCCGCGTTCCGGGTTTGTCAGCCAGACCGATGATGACAAAGCATCGGCGGTGGTGGCGCAGCGTGTGGCGGACATTATTACCCGTACAGGTCAGCCGCACGTTTATCAGGTGTTGAAGGGTATTCGCCGCGACGGGTACTGGCCACCGGGGGAAGTCACGGAAAACACCGGCACCATGAACCATAAATGGCAGCGTCTGGCTCCTCAAATGACCCAAAGCTGCGCGGTATTTCCGGACGGGAGCCACAGCGCAGCCAGTGATAACAACGAGGCCTTTACGCTGTGGCAGCCCTACAGCTGTTGTAAGCGTATGGGGCAGAGATTCCTGAGCAGCACGGATTTTTGACGAGGTAAAAAATGAACATAGATGCATTGAAATCGGCGACCGGCGCAGTGTTACTGCTTGCCGGTACAGTGGGTACCATTTTGCCTGCCCGGGCTGAAATTTCGTTACCGCAGGTTAATGACAGCGCTTTTGGCTATGGCAAATCCGTTGACGGCGCGGTATCCGATAAATTGTTTTATACCCTGGGCGGTGGGTCGGTGATATCGCAGCCGGCGACGCGCAGCAATATGAAGAAAATGGGTCTGGATGTGGGGTGGAGCAGTGACCTGATGTGCGGCAACTTTGACCTCAAAACTACCATTGGCAACCAGTTAAACGGCGTAACCGATGGCTTTAAAAACCTGATGGGCGACGTTATTCAGGGGGCAACTGGCGCGGTGGCCAGCCTGCCGGCAATGCTTATTCAGCGGGCCAATCCGGGGCTGTATGACATGCTGACCAACGGTGTGCTGCAGGCGAACGTTTCGTTCGACAAAGCACAACTGAACTGCCAGAACATGGCGAAGAAAATGATGGATTTCAGTGATACCAGTAAGTGGAGCCAGGCAGCTATAGCTGAAGAATATAAATCGCTCGTCAATAGTGGGGAAACAGACGCAATACGTGCAGACCAAAAATATCAGGATGCAGATGGAACCGCTGGCAAAAAATGGATTGGTGGTCAGATAAGAGGAGGAAAAGGGCAGAAGGCGATCCGGCCTACCTATGATTTGGCATCTGCAGGTTACAACATGATGAATAGCCTCAATGTATTAAGTTCTGAAACTGTGAGTGGTGCCAGTTGTAACGGTGGTGCCTGCAGTAAGTTCAGTAATGCTGAAGAAGCTGCACAAGCCGTAGTGAAAGTCCTTGGTGATCGCTCAATGCGCACCTGCAGCAATGCGTCGCAATGCACCAGTGGAGATACTGATGATCAGCCCGGTCTGTCCGTTGCTGGTACAGGATTTGCCCCGATGCTGGAAGAAGCCACAAAGAACAATACAGAGCAACTGGTGAAACTGGTTAATGGTGCCGTAAAACCCACGGCTACTGAACTGGCGAAGCTGAAAACCGGTGGTTTGCCGGTAACGGCCAATGTCATTAAAGCTCTGCAACGTGATCCGGATAATACTGCACTGACAGTTCGCCTCGCCAGTGAGCTTGCCATGGCTGATACGGTCGAAACCGCTCTGTTGATGCGCCGTATGCTGACAACGGGTATGAGTGAGCCAAATGCCCAGGATCAACCTATCGCGCTGGAAGATGGTGTTCGCCGGATTGATGCACTCGATCGCGAAATCATGGCGTTGAAGAATGAAATGGACCTTAAGCGAGAACTGGCGAGGAACTCGGTACTGACCATCATCGAGCGGGACAACGAACGTGTCGGCACAAATCCGATGATTCAGCAGACGGACAATGCCGACAGTAGGTTCCAGAAGCTCGATACCCCGGATGCAGAATAAGGACGTTGTGAATATGAAAATCAGTCATCGCGACCTGCTGCGGAAAACAGGAAAAGGGTTAAAAGTTGGGCTGCTATATCTGCTGCTCTTGGCGCTGATGATGGCCGTGGGACTTTGGCTGGCCGATATCGGGATGCGTCATCCGGAGAGTGTGGCGTCTCTGAAACGATGGATGCATGCAACGCGCTACGGTTGGCTGGCATGGCGGCTGGTTCTTTACTGTGTCGTCGGGTGGGGGCTGTGGAAAATCTGGCATGCGCCGGGCTTTCGGCCGGAATATCGTCGGCCACTACTGCGCATTGCTGGCGCCAGCACATTATTCTTACTGGTCTGCGAATACTCCATTTTTTCCGGTATGGGGGGCTGATTCACTATGACAACGAACAGCTATCTGGAGTATTTCCTGACCCTGCTGGGCTGGCTGGTTAACAATGGGCTCTGGGACGTCCTCGTCAGTACCGGACTTTTTGCGTTGCCACTGGCCTTTAAGGTTGTGGGTATCTGGCTGAAAGTTCGTGAAGAAGGGGAGGATGAAGGTAACAAGGGCATGCTGTCGCTACCCCGCATCGAGAATGCGCTTTATGGTGCGTTTTTCGTGATGATTGCCTGCTGTGTGCCGCTGATTCAGGTGAGCCTGACCACGCTGGAATTTGATAAAACCCGGGCGAAAACGTGCGGAACCTGGACACCAAAAGCGCCTGATGAAAGTGGTTACAACAACATTATCTCCAGTATGGACGGCGAAAGTGCAGCTGCGCCGGTCTGGTGGGTGTTGGTCCATAAGTTATCCAAAGGCGTGACTCAGGCAGCGGTGGCCAGCATTCCCTGCCGGCCGGATCTGCGGCAACTGCGGTTTGAGGTGCAGCGGACGTTCATTGAGAACCGCGCGCTGGCTGATGAGTTGCAGGATTTTACCAACGACTGCTACTCGCTTGCGCTTTACCAGTGGAAACGGCGCGATCAGGGGCAGACAACGGATAAAGCCGCTTTGTCAGACCTCAGTTGGATAGGCAGCAGTACCTTTCTTAAAGGAGACTACACCACCCTGCAGTCGAAATTGCCGCGTGGGATGTTCTCCTGGAGTGATGCCCGCGACATTGGTCGACCGAATACCGGTAATGGGGGATACCCTTACTGTTCTGAGTGGTGGTCGGCAGCAAATACTGGCCTGAAGGCCAGGGTGATGAAGCAGGTTGATGACAGCTACTGGCTGCGGTTATCTGCGGCGATGAAGATGATTGGCAGCAGCCAGACTGATTATCAGGAGGAGGTAATACGCCGGCTCGTTAGCCCGGCGAACCTGACGGTATCGCATGGCGGTGAAGTATATAACGGCTATGGTGGTAATGCGGATATGACGGCAATGAATGCGATTTCCCGCATCACCGGAACGGCAGGCGCTTCGGTGGCCTCACTGGGCGCGTTCCCGGCTCTGGACGCGATGCGTCAGGCATTGCCGATGGTGCAGGCCGTTATGCTGATGGCCATTTATATTATGGTGCCATTAATCCTGGCTTTTGCGGCCTATGAGTTCAAGACGGTGATCACCCTGACGTTTGTTATTTTTGCGGTGAACTTCCTGACGTTCTGGTGGGAACTGGCCCGCTGGCTCGACAGCTGGTTGCTGACGGCGCTATACAGTTCTGATACCCACTCACGCTTTAATATGATGGGATTCCAGAACACATCGGATGATCTGATTATGAATCTGGTTATGGGGACGATGTTTATCGTGCTGCCAACCGTATGGATCGGTGCATTGTCTTGGGCGGGTGTAAATATTGGTGTGGCTTTCAGTAATGCATCTAAAGAAGGGACTGGCAGTGCGCATCAGGCAGCTCAGAATGGCGGAAATCTTGTGAAAGGAGGGATTAGCAGTTTCCAGGCGGGAATGAGTAAGGGAATGAACAAATAACTACTGAAAAACAGCGCTGGTATGAGCGGCGCTGTTAGTTGTTATCGTTATGCCATTGCTCAAAATCTAAGTAAGGACGTGTATCAAACAATGCTGGCGTTTCTTCCACTTCATCGTTGAAACTTGTCAGTAAAGATCTGTCGTCAGCGTGATTGTCTGGCTGAGGGGCAGGTAGCATCGCATTCAGTAGCTTTTTCATGAAAATATTCATATTCCAGCTTTCTCCTGTTTGACCGAGCGCTGTTTTTTTGTTCGAATCACCCTTGTATCATAAGGATTGTTGAAGAAGTGCGCAACCTCAGTGTGGCTGGAGATAGCGACATTAATTGGATTGTAAATAATTTTTAAGGAGGAAAGGATGTTCAGGAAGAAAGTATTGGTTGTTTGTATCGTTTCTATGTTTATAACAGCATGTTCCATGGATGAGTTATCTTCCGTTAATAAGAAAATTAGTGATTTTGGATCGTCAATAGCAGGAAATCAGTCATCGCAGAATGAATCAGGTATGCCTAAGTTAGCACCTAAAGTTGATGCCAGTCAGGACTCCACATCAAAGGATTTATTTATTCCTGTTGATGTCGATACTGCTGCTGCTCGTTTGCGTCGTTATTATAAATTTATGACAACAGATGAGTTAAATAGTATTAAAAATAGAGAAAGTACTTCTGCCCGTTTGACTGCTGCTGCCATTGAGGAGCAGAGGCCTGAATGGTCGGCATCGGCAGGAAGTTATTATAAAATGGGGCGAAACTGGGGGGAAGGCAAAGATCATATTACACTGGAGGTTGAAAAGAATGGTGTTGGAAGTCGTGTCTATATTCAGTTTTTTTCTTCAAACCCCCAACATTTAACAGAATCCTATTTAGGCAATTTGTATACGCAGGTGAGAGGTGTTGCAGAAGGCAAGGTTCGATAATCTATGAGGAAAATAAGAAGGATAGCCTCCTTCTTATTTTTGTTTTCATGGTTACAACCAGAGACTGGCGTCGTGAATAATAATGGAATAGCTGCTTATGTTAGTTTTTGGGAAAGGGGGGAAGAAATGAAATCTTTTCATGATTGGTTTTATTCATCATGTTACAATTCATTTAAAGTTAAAAGCAAGAGACAAGTTATTTTAACTATGGAGAGTTGGCATAAATGTTCTGAGAGGGTGGCGGATAAAATTAAAACCGAAAAAGGGATAAGTTCTTTATGCCATAAAGGATGCTCGCGTTGCTGTTTTTTACATGTTTCCTTAATTACGCCGGATGTATTTTTTATAGCTGAGAATTTAACAAATAATTTGAGTGAGTCAAAGTTGTTTTTTATTAAAAAAAGACTAAAACTTCGATCTGATAAGGTTGAAGAATATATTGATGATAGCTATAGAATGGCGTGTGTTTTTCTCGGGAAAAGTTCTGGGCAGTGTGTTATCTATAATTACCGTCCGGAAGCGTGCAGACGTTTCTTTACTAATGATGAAAAAGATTGCATTGAAAGTAATGGTTCACCACTTCAGGATGGTGCAGTGCTTTATTCAACTGGGATTCTTTCTGCTTATATGGCTCTTGCAGCACATAACAATGACCTATTTATAGATAGTCATGAGATGAGTAAGTCTTTATATATGGCTATGGATAGTCCTTTGCTTTTTAAAAAATGGCTGAGGGGCGAGCCTAATGTTTTTCCTGGTGTTAAGTGGGAAGGGTATCATCAGGAAATTAAAAAAATGAATGCTGATATGAAGATCAAAATAAAGTAAAACATCCTGACATGAAAATATTGACGTAAGCCTGCCTCTATTGGTAGGCTTTAAGTGTTGTAAATGTCGTCAATGACGACCACCAATGCTCCTGTAGCCTGTGAGGAGCGCCTTCGGGTGGCTACTGTCGCGAAAGCGACCACCAATGTTCCGTGCAGTCTGTGAGGAACGCCTTCGGGTGACTGCAAAAGAATTCTCCCGCAGCCTGAAAGGGAGAGCATATTGGATGTGGTACATCTGCACACCTTTGGAAGCAGATATCGTCAATACAAGCGCACTATGACGCGGCGATGAGGGTTTCTTTCTCTTTGCCCAGTTGCACACCGGTTCGGGTGTTGCACAACGGGCTGGCCACTTCCAGTCGGACGAATGTCGTTAGTGGAAGTTGCATCAACATTTCGTTTCTTCAGTGATACGTCCTGAGTTTCGTACGACTTTTGCATCGACCGGATAAGGCCATTTGGAACATTTGGCCGCTTACGGCGTTGCATTACGAGTACGAAACTGCGCGGCGTCACTTGTGTGCAAGCGAAGCGAACACCAAGTGACGCGCGCAGCGCATACCATTCAAACACACGCACAGCGTGGTTTTCATCGTTTTCGTACCATCTGACACACACGTAGTCCGTGTTATTCGGAGAGAAAACGTCTTCACATCAACGTTTGCACGACGGAATACCCGTCTGAACGTCTCAAACTTAATAAGGAGAAAATCGGCTCGATATCGATGGCGACACTACGTAGGTAGTGTTGGAGGCAGCTTGACGAACGTCAGCTCTGCATTAGCAGCAAACAGGTCAGAGACCTGCGGTGCCTCGCAAGAACTCAACATTTCGCCGCCCCGATGCACAGATATCAGCTGAGACGCAGGAAGCGCAAAAGTAACCGTGTCGTCGGGGATGAAATCATGGGGTACAGATCCGTCTGTTTTGTAGAAAGCAGAAGGTTGTGTATGCCACAGGGAGATATAAGAATGTCCAGATTCAGTAAGCAACTTGATAAACAGCTCGTCACGCTTGCGCGTCAGGGGCAGGGTAGTTTTAAAACTGTCGCAGACCGTTCAAGAATTGCCGAACGATTCTCTGAACGACTGGCGAAGTTAAATATTCAGATCAGAGATGCAAAGCATATAAAGACTGTCCATATTCAGAGATACATCCAGAGTCGACAGGCGGAAAAGATATCAAATCGGACATTGCAAAACGAAATGGCGGCTGTACGTTCGATCATGTCTGTTGCCGGAAGAAATAAACTGGCAAATCCTCAGCATGAATTATTGAGCAACAAAGCGTTGGGGATTTCTGGTGCAAGCCGGGATGGTACTAAAAAGGCAATATCTGACGACACGCTTCGTGAGGTTATTAATTATGCAATGAAAAAAGACGAAGGTGTGGCCCTCGCGGTTCAACTGGCTCGTTATATTGGGCTTAGAACTGAAGAAACTGTTCAGTCAGCTAAATCATTAAAAACGTGGCAGCAGTCACTTTTAAGTGGAAATGAGCGTGTCCGGGTTGTATTCGGAACAAAAGGGGGGCGTCCGAGAGAGACAACAGTTTTTGACAGGGAAAAAGTTCTGACGCTTTTAAATAAAGCTATTGCGTATTGTGACGATAATAACGGGAAACTTATCAATAAGCCAACCTTGCATACTGCAATAGAACGCTATCGTAATATTCTTCGCGATGCCGGAATGACAGGGGAGAATGCGCCGCATTCTTTGCGCTATGCCTATGCAAAAGATGCTGTGAATTTTCATGTCAATAATGGCATGAGCCGGAATGAAGCGGAGGCTTTAGTATCGATGGATTTAGGTCATGGAGATGGACGAGGACGTTATATAAAGCAAGTGTATTTTAAAGAGGGTTTGGATGAATGAATGTTTATAAGTTAGAGCATGAGTATTCCCGCTCGCATAAGTTTTATGGTGTGCGTACAACGTTGACATTTCACGAACTGAATGTCCTGTGCGCATATCTGCAATTGTTACATTTTGAACTTCCCCGTATTGATGGAGCAGAAGATACCATCGCAGAGGATAATGGAGCGAAATTACTTAAAACCATCTTTAATGCTGAGTCTGTTTATGAAGAGGAAAAATGTTCACAAACACTGGATTTTGATGATAACTGGAATGAATACTGTGGCGGCCGTTTGGGTGAATATATGCATGAGATTATTCAGGTTGCCAGACCAGATGCGTACAAAAAATTGCTGCAAAATATGATAGCTGAATGTCGGGATGCGATCAGTCGATATCACGAAGGAAAGTTCTGGCTGGAAAACCCTGACAAATGGATCGGCGATGTTGAAAGTAATATTCATCGGCTCCATCACCTTGTTGAAGGGGGCGCAGTAAAGCCTGAGTGGGGCTGGCAGACGATGGGTGGTGCTTCGTGTACAGGACGTGTTTATGTGCGTAATGATAATCAACCCGACGTACCGTCTCCGTATGATGACTGAAGACGTTTGTCACCGTCGCTCACAATGGGCGACGGTGGCTTGAAATCACCTTGCGGATGTGCTTATTATTTAAACGCTAACCTGTCGCTTAAGCGACCACCAATGTTTCAGCAGTCTGTGAGAAACGCCTTCGGGTGGCTGCAAAAGAATTCTCCCCCAGCCTGAAAGGGAGAGCATATCGAATGTGGTACATCTGTGCACCTTTGGAAGCAGATATCGTCAATACAAGCGCTCTATGACGCGACGATGAAGGTTTCTTAAACTTACCATACAGTCAGAATAATGCCGTTTCTGACTCCCCGACGGGAAATATCTTCCCGATCGGGCAGGTGTTTCCCGTTTTTTTTACAGGAGAAACACGATGTCCGAATCATCCGGTTTAGCACTTCCCCTCATTGTTCACTGGCCTTATCGCTTAAAAACGGTCATTCAGCGAATAATCCGGGGCAGACGGTTACCCCATGACAGTGAGTGGTTTACCAATGTGTCCGGTAATTTTGCCGTTCGCGCTCATGTCGCGTCGACAGAGAAGGGGCTGCGGGTATGGCTCACACTACGCAGAGGCTGGCACAGCGGTGAATATGTTTATTCTCGTTTAGCTGTACCGGTTCCTGAAAATGCCGGACGCCGCAAAGCTTACCGGCTTGCGTGCCGGCAGGCCGGGCATCTTGCTCACTTTCGTTATCGCTTCCAGCCATAACAGCCATTCATTACCTCATATATCTGAGCAGTTGATGTCAGCTTAACAGTTGTAGTCTGTGACCCACCCTGACGGGGATTTATTTCCCGTCCGGGGGATAAATCCCCTTTTTGTTAACTATTAAAGAGGATTTATCCATGACTGAACGTTTCTTACCAGCAGGTCACCCTGTTGTTTACACTATCGAGCAGCGGAGTACCGTTCCGGTCGACACCTGGAACAGGTTTACCTCGGCGATTATCGATATGTACCACTGCCTGCCATGTTGCATGCGGCCGGTAAATCCGCGCCGGAACAATGAGCAAACCGGGGCTTTCTCTCTTTTTCATCCCGACAGTAGTCCGAACGCTGACGAGCTGGTCTTCAGCGGTAAAACGGGTGAAGGCTACAGGCATCGTATCATTACCATATCGCGTGAGCGTACCCGGGATGTCCTGAGCGTGGATGAGATTGAAACAAAGCATCAGATGTCGGTAGATTTGTTTACCCGCATGGTGATGCTGGCGCTTCATAATATTTGTGCTGCACATTTTATTGTTCATTCCACGGCAGGAGCCTGTTCATGGGCGCTGCCTCTGGCCATCCTGAACCGGGCCCGTGACGACCAGTTCTCAGCCTGGGAACTCCCTGATGCGGTGCAGTATGCCACATCGTTTTCGCAGGAAAATGCCCGGCTGACTGAACAGGCTATTGCCGGCAGTCTGACCCTGAGCCCGGGAATAAATCTCTCCCGCGAGCAGTGGGAGGATATTGCCGCTCTGGAGTTCAGATTGTATGAACCCCGGGCGTGTCTTTCAGCCGATCCGGAAGCCCCTTCGCTGGAACTCGTTTTAGGCTCCAGTACCGCTGATCTGGTGACGTTGAGTGGTTTAGACGCTCTGCTTTACTGGGTCAGCGTCAATATGCCGGACTATGCGGAACGCGTTCCGGATCAGGAACCGATATTTCTGTCCCGCAATCATCTCGCATTACTGCGCGATGACATCTGCAACGGCTGGTTCTCGTCGTACAACAACGATCCGACCTATGGAGAGATGTTCTGTACCGAGTTGCAGCTGATTGCCGTGTGGGCGGAATGCTGCATCCGTACGCTGGATATGGAGCGGGAAAGCGTTTTCCTGTTTGCGATCTGGTAAATGATGATTCGTCTTAACTCTTCAGCGGTGCTGTAACGCCGCCTGAATAACACCAACCCGGCAGGGAGACCTCCTGCCGGAGGGCCCTGTCTTTCAGGAGTGCGAATATGTTGCGTTTTCACGGAAAAGACCTGAAGGCTGTTCTGACCGAGTCCTTAAGTAACGACAGGCCAGTGGTACTCACCTGTGACGTAACCGTGTCTTTGTCCGTTCAGGATGGCGAACGTTTCCGTTCGGCCTCCGGGCGTGAAGACCAGTTACGGCACCAGGCATTTGCAGATGGTTGTCATCCCGACAGGGATCAGGGGTGGGCTACGCTGGCCCCTGTGCTGGTCGACAATGCTGTTTCCACTAAACCTCTCGTCCTGACGGAAGGGCGTATATGGGACATGCTGACGAAAAATCATCAGCTGACACTGAGGCTTTCAGAGAACGATATTGCGGTATACAGCGGTGAACGGCGTTATGTGCCGGTGGCCGGTTACCGGGATCTGACGGACCGGCTGCATGTGACGGCCACCGGGTATTTTGCTGCCTGCAGCAGTCGCAGCGAGCTGAAATACTGGCGTATGACTGCATTACGGTTGCTTGAGGATGTTCATTCCGTTGCGTGCCGTCATGCCAGACCTGCGGACCATAGCCGATTTCTGATGGCCGCGCATAATCTGCAACGCCGGACAGAATGTGTTTCACCTGACGGGGCGCTGTTGCTTCTGAGCGCCTGATTTTACTACCACCCGCCTGCGGCGTGTCTCACGCCTGCAGGGGAGGGGCACGCCAGTTTTAAGGAGTGCTCTATGGAAACTGATAACTGTAAAACCACAACCGCGGTCTGTAAAAAGCCGGCGGCACGCAAAACTTCCTCCGGTAAACGTCGCCGGGCAGGAACGGCCGCGACGCTCACCGGCTGCGGTGATATTTACCGTCTGGTCACTGACCGGATAATTGTTGCGCTGGAAAACGGTATCCCCCCCTGGCGACGTCCATGGCGAAATGCGCAGCAGGGGATAAACACCCTGATGCCGGTCAACGCGCTTACCGGCCGGGACTACAGCGGCGTGAATGTTCTGCTGCTGTGGCTGGCGGCTGAAGAGCGCGGTTTTACCAGTGACCGCTGGCTGACATACAACCAGGCGCAGGAGGCCGGAGGCCAGGTCCGCAAAGGCGAAACCGCCACGCTTGCGGTGATATACCGCGACTGGACAAAGCAGGCTGAAGACAGCAACGGCAATAAGTTGGTTGATGCTGACGGTAAGCCGCAGATGGAAACGGTGCCGATGTTGCGCCAGTTTCCTTTGTTCAATGTTGAACAGTGCGATGATCTTCCCGACCAGGTATGTGGCACTGCCACCGTCACCCGGCCGCAGGAGGATTTCGCTGGTGTCAGTCCGGCACAACTGCAGCAGGTCCTGTCGGTGGTGAATGCCACCGGCGTGCAGTTTTCACCCCGGCCGCAGAACCGGGCGTATTACCGTGCCGCCACAGACCAGATAGTGCTGCCCCTGACATCGCAGTTTGATGCTGAGGGTGGCTACTGGTCAACGGTGCTTCACGAGCTGGTGCATGCCAGTGGCCATGCGAAGCGACTGAACCGTGAAGGGATAACGCGGGCGTCAAAGAAATTCGGCGACCCGGTGTATGCCTTCGAGGAGTTGATAGCCGAAATTGGCAGTGCCTTTCTGTGCGCACATCTCGGGATAACCGGTGATTTGCAGCATGAAAGTTATGTTGACGGATGGCTGTCAAAACTGAAGTCCGACAAAAAGGCGCTGTTCAGTGCCTGCCGGCAGGCCCGGGAAGCGTCGGAATATTTGCTCGCGCCACTCAGCCGTCAGGCTGAAACGGCGTAATTAATCTACCGGGTGACGGCAGTAATACCATCGTCACTCTCCCGTGAGGGCATTGTTCCTCACGGGACGATGCCCTCTTTTTTATTGAAAAAAGGAGTATCAACTTATGTCTGAATGGTGCCAGAACCGTTTTGAAATTACCGGTAAATCTGTCTGTATCGATGTGTTGTTGCAGTGGATAAACGGTGCAGACACGCCGCGTTATCGCCACGCAATACTGCAGAGTATACAGCTGTTCCTGGCAGGGTGCGCGGGGATACTGAAACCGGTGCGAACTGTCTCGTACATCCCCTTTCAGGGGCTGGTTCGTCATGGTGTCGGGCAGTCAACGACCGCTAACCTTGCGTTTGAGCAGTGGCTGGAGCTGCTGCAGAAAGACGTGGCGCTGGATACGGAGACTATACGCCGGATTGACCGGTTGTATCACCAGTCCGGCCTGGGGGCGCTGAAGTGGGAAAATATCCCTCAGGCGTCACGGGACATCATGGCTATGCTGATGAAAAGGCAGTATGCGGACTGGTTCGGTCTGGCCGGCCTGAACGATGAGCCTGATGCTGCGGTTTGCTGGGAACGTCTGCGGGAATACCCGGAACGGTCGCAGCCCTGCGATATGCTGATGGTTATTCCGACGCGGCTGGCCACAGAGCTTAATGGCTCCGGTGGGCTGCTGACGGGAATATCCACAACGTTGAGCTTCTACAGCCGCATTTACGGGATGGAGTGGCCGGCCGGGCATAATGTAAACCTGCACCGCCATGCCGCTAACGGGTTAACGTTGCGGCTGGATTCTCCATGGTATCCGCCGTCAGGTGAGGTGGTGGCCGGTATTTCCGCTCTCTTTGAGTGTGAAGTGCGACATACGTACAGCGAACCGCTCAGCGGCCTCAGTGGTTATGACTGTTATGATCTCGGGGCGCATGTGGATGGCCACCAGGGGTTGCCGGTGGACACTCTACAGTCCGCGCCGGCTCTGTATCTGGTCAGTAGTGAACAGCCGCATCCTGAACCGGAGACGGCTGGTTACAGCGAAGCCCGTGGATAACCGGTTTCTGACCATTTAACCGCGCTGCAGCCTTCACCGGCTGCGGCTTTTTTACCCTCAGGGGAACACTGTTCTCCTGCCCGGGATACGTGTTCCTCTTTTTTATGGAGAATGCGTATGGCCGGTTTTATTGACCATGAAAAAGCGTTTATCTCACTTTTTAATCAGACCGCACGATATCATCACCGCCATAAGGTATTCGAAGATTTTGTCAGCTGCAGCGTTATTGCACTGGAGAACCGTCTCTGTTTCAGCGAAAAGCGAGAAGCTAAATATCTTCGAATAATCGGTGGTTATGAAAAGCCGGATGTTGTCCGTATGGCGCAACTGCTGGCTCATGTGGTTAACGGGCTGCAGAATGGGTTCTGTGATTTTCTGGGTAACGTATTTATGCAGCTGGAACTGGGCGATAAGTATCGCGGCCAGTTCTTCACCCCCTGGGATGTGGCCAGAATGATGGCGCAGCTGCAACTGGGGGATGTGAAGGCTATGTTTGATGAAAAGCCTTTCATCACTCTCAGCGAGCCTGCCTGCGGTGCCGGTTGCATGGTACTGGCTTTTGCCGATGCTCTTAACCAGGCAGGCTATGCGTCACACCGCTATCTGTGGGGTTCCGCAACGGATATCGATCCGCTCGCTGCCGGGATTGCCTATATCCAGCTATCGCTTTGCGGGGTAGCCGGTGAGATCGTCATTGGTAACGCATTGTCTGATGAACGACGTCGCGTCTTGCTGACGCCAGGCCATTACCTTGGCAACTGGTCGCTTCGTCTGCATTCACTGCGAAATAAGGTCGCATAATCACACTATAGCGCTCCCGTCCGGGAGCGCTTTTTTATATCCTGCATCATCGTAGCGTTGACAATATGCCTCAGTCTGTATAGTTATAAATTCAGGTGAGAAAACGGTAATATTCATGATCGACTACGGTGCGAATTGGCGATCGATCACCGTGCGAATATGCACCGGCCCAAGCACACGTATGCTGGGATCTGCGCAGCGCAGAAAATGATGGTATGGAAACGCTAAAAGAGCGCATGGTCAGGGCGATAGAGAGCAGCGCGGCGGCTTACGCGCCGCTGTCGAGATCCAGATTGTCAAAGAGATGCCTGCCGCGATTATTGATGAAGAAGCCACGGCTATCGTGAGCCAGGCGATTCGGGAAACGTTTGGCGATGTGGGTTTAACGGAAGCGAAGAGTACGGCGGGTAGTGAAGACTTTTTCCATTACCTACGCCTGCGCCCGAAAGTGAAAGGCGGGTTCTGGGGGCTAGGCTGCAATCTGCTGCCGGGTTTACATCATCCGGATATGCACTTCGATCGGGCCGCTCTGGCGGATGGCGTGCGGGTGTTTAAATCCTGCGTTCGGCAGGTTCTGGAGTGAGGGAGTAAATCCTGGACTTGTTCTCGCTTTATGCCGGGTGGCGGCTAGCGCCTCACCCGGCTTACAGCTCAGATAGACGCACAGCGTCGCGCATTGTGCCGGACTGAGATCGCTATCGGTCATAGCGTCCCTGGAGTTTAATGAGCCAGGTGTTTAACAGCGACGGGCTATCAGCTAAGATCTGCACCGTTTGAGGCGATAACCTTTTTGTACCAGTTGAATGATTTCTTTTTATACCTATTACCGGTACCGGACAGGGAGTCGTCTAAATCGACGTAAATTAAGCCGTAACGTTTTGACATTTCGCCGGTAGACATACTGACCAGATCGATACAGCCCCACGGTGTATAACCCATTAGATCGACGCCATCCTGGATAGCGTCGCCCATCGCCTCAATATGCTGGCGTAGATAATTAATACGGTAATCATCTTCTACATAGTGGTTAGCATCGGGTTTGTCCACGGCGCCAAGGCCATTCTCAACGATAAACAGTGGTTTTTTATAACGATCGTAGAGCTGATTAAGAGCGATCCGTAATCCAGTGGGATCAATTTCCCATCCCCAATCGCTGGCGCTCAGGAAAGGATTTCGGGCACCGCCTAGCAGGTTGCCCTGCGCTGATTTTACATCGGTATCCGTTTTATTTACCGTTGATGACATGTAATAACTGAACCCAATATAATCAGCTGTATTCGCGGCAATGAGTTCCAGATCTCCTGGCTCAATAGCCAGATCTACTCCCTTGCTACGCCAAAGACGCTCTGCGTAATAGGGGTATTTCCCGCCGGTCTGAACATCTGCACAATAGAAATTAAATGCCTGAGCTTCCTGAAAGGCCGCTAGCTGATTAACAGGATGGCAGTTATAAGCATATGTTGTTGCATACAGGATCATACAACCGACTTGAATATCCATGCGGATATCATGAGCGATTTTAATTGCCATACTGCTGGCGACGAACTGGTTATGCCAGGCCTGAAATTTCGCCTGAGCGACTAGCGCACCTGTGCTGACAATCAGTCCCTGACTCATCACCGGAAAGTGAGCCGCGCTGTTAATTTCGTTAAAAGTCATCCAGTATTTAACTTTATGCGCATAGCGTTCCAGCACCGTGCGGGCAAATTTTACATAATATTCAATTAATGCCCGATTTTTCCAGCCGCCAAACTCTTTTGCAAGATGTAATGGCATCTCATAGTGAGAAATAGTTATTACTGGCTCAATACCGTGTTCAATACAGGTATCGATCAATTGATCATAATAGCTCAAGCCAGCTTCATTCGGGCTTTCTTCAATACCGGTTGGAAATATACGTGTCCAGCCAATGGAGAAACGGTAGCATTTAAAGCCCATTTCCGCGAAGAGCATGATATCCTCGCGGAAGCGATGATAATGATCAATGCCTTTATGGTTAGGATAGGTATATTGATTTTCATCAATAGTGAAGTCAAACTCAGCGGATGAGACAATGTTAAGCCGCTGCTTCCCTCCGGGAATAGCGTCTACGATGGATAACCCTTTGCCATCCCTATCGTACGCTCCTTCGATCTGATTAGCGGCCGTAGCGCCTCCCCATAAAAACCCTTTTGGAAATTGATGTTGCATTGATTCCTCCTCAATACAGGAATGACAGATGAACTGAAGCCAGATGGTTGCGCTATTCAACTATACTCGTCATACTTCAAGTTGCATGTGCGTTGGGTTCGTTCGCTCACCCGAATCACTTACTACAGTAAGCTCATCGGAATTTTCTCTCTTGCCACCTTCCTGCAACTCGAATTATTTAGAGTATATCTGGCTTCTTTCAGCTACTGGCGTAAATCTGCCCAGCTAAGCATAAGATAGAACAGGCATCTTACCACCATACTTCGGCCTGGACACCTAAAGAGAACTGCTCGGTCTTCTCGCCGGGGAACCGATAGTGTGATAATTCGTTGTCCAGAATATTAATCCATGTACCATAAAATCGGATTTCAGGCCGGGAACTGAGCAAACTGGTATCGACTTTTAATGCATGATAAAGTGTGGTCTTCCAGGCTGATTCCGTGAATTTTTGTTTATCAGCACTCTCATTGCTTTGTCTGAACCATCCGAGTTCTACCCCGCTTTGGTTATATTGATCCCATATCCATGCGGGACGAATAACGGCTCTGATGCTATTAAAATCAGTATCTTTACCTGATTCATAGCTGTAGATGTCATTCCCGCTGGAGTAGACGACTGAATTTGCCATCACGATACGCTCGGCCGGATACATTTCTCCCTGAGAGATGAGACGCCATGCCACACCATCAGTATGGTCGCCATAATAGTAACGACCATTTGCCATTGAGTTACCGGCCCCTGAAAAGTTAGCGAAACTGCTGCCATAAGAATTATTGGCAACTTGCAGCGTTAACTCCTGGAAGCTCTCTCTTGCCAGCGCTTGACGCAGCGTTGTTGTTGTCATCCAGCTATCTTTAACATGGAAATATTCATCTCCCGACTGCGGGGATTTCTGGCTGTCATTCTCATTACCCCACGCATATTTGGCCATCAATGATAGCGTGGCATCATCCCATAGCGGGTAGTTCCGGTAACGAATATCGACGGAGTTCGTATTGACCTTGGTTGTTTTTTTCGTATTTACCCCGGATTGACTGCTCACATCGCGGGCATAAATATCAACGTCATTTCTACTTAATGAAAAATCAACGACTCCTGGACCCATTTGCATATTTTCAATACCAATAGCGCCCGCAACATCCGTCGTCACCGTTTTCCAGTCCAGCATCTGTATTTCATATTCCGGGAGTTTATTTTTACCTACCCAGAAATCAGCCTCGGGTGCAAAGGTCAGGAAGCCTTTTGTATTAAGGTATAGCTCATTAAACTGAAGTATATTTTCTTTATTGGTATCACCGAACCATGCCTCGTTATACTGCTGGCCGACATTTCCATCTAAATTAACGACAGCATTGGCCTGCCGGTTTCCATCTTTGTAAACACGCTGATCGAGCGTTAAATCAAACCAACCGGTTTGTTCATTACCAAATCGGCCAAGCGATCCGGCAGCATAGGTATCGACGCTGCCTTTATTACTACCGGCCCATCCCGCACGAAAATATCCACGATAAGAGAAACCGATATCGTCTTTAATGTACTGGCTCAAATCCTTCAAAGGTACCTGACGCGAAGAGTTATCGGAACCGGTGACCGTCATCGCACTATTCCCGGTAAGAGGAACTTCTTTGGGCGCACTGGCGGTAACGCCCGGCGCTGCCTGCTGGGTAGTTATTATAGCTGGCGCAATACTATTTTTGATAGTATCAGGGTGCGTTTTCAACATTTTTATTTCTAATTTTGCTTGCTCAAGTTCTTGCTGGTTTCTTTTTAATGATTGCTCTAATAACGTAATGCGTTGCTCTTGTGTTAGTTCGCTGGCACCACAAACAAAGGGTAGCGAAGTTGATGTAATTGTACACAATAACATTGTTATTTTTAAAATGTGCATTCATCTCTCCCGAATAAATCCGTATCATCATTATTGGTAAGGTTAAAAACAAGCTAAACCACAGGTAAATGGTTGAGTATGTACTCAATATACCCGTCATACTTCAAGTTGCAGATGCGTTGGCCGTGCTCGCTCACCCCAGTCACGTACTTATGTACGTGACTGGGGATTTGATCCCTTACCGCCTTCCTGCAACTCGAATTATTTAGGGTATATATGCTGTTATTTATTGTTTTTAACGGATGCTTTTTATTTAAATAATTCGCTATATCAGGTGCTTTATCTTAATTTATCCTGAATATCAGCAACGGGTTTATTCTCGAAAGCGCGATAATCAAAAAACTCAAATTTCGCTTGCTGACGGTGATACATCGAGTCGGTACATGCGATACCAACGAATGTTCCGGTAAATTCTCCGTAGCGACTATATTCATCAGAGAACAGGGTAGTGCTATACCTCTCTCCAATAGGATAGTAATTGTTTCCGTCTTGAGACCACTCGAAATATGTTGTTTTCCCGCAGATGTTTAATCTTAAATAGATTGCTGAATTTGTATCGTGTATTTCATTAATATGATCTTCTTTTTTTAATCCATTATCAACATGAATGACATAAATCACAGAGGTGTTTTTGTCTTCATCGAACGTTTTTTGCAAGAAGAGGTAATTCATATTGTCGTAATAGAGAACAAGGCCAGCGCTATGCTGAAAAACATCCGGCGTGAAGTCCATTCTTGTCGTTACGGTGGCGTGAACAGAGGTTAATTTGCGGGCCAGCAGGCTGACTGCATTTTCGGAGCATAGCGATTCCTGGCCTCGTAAAGAGAGCATGCCGCGGTTGGCCGTAAGTGATGTAAATAGTACATTATCTATGCGCGGAGTGTAAAGGTTGAGCGGAAGCTCAGGGCCGCTAAAATCAACATGTTCGATGAGAAGTTCCTGTTCATCAATCGTTGTCTCATGGCCGACAGGCGCGTACTCTTTGGCAATATTGCCCCCGCCCTCAAGCCTCAGCCAGTTATCCTCTGTCCAGTACATTTTCTGTATTGCCGTTTCACGCCCGAGGGTGCAGGCGAGTTCAGGTAAAAAGGGGCGAGAGGTAAGGTGAACTAAATAAACGGAACCATCATCAAGCGCAACATAGCTGCCGTGCCCTGATTTCTGTAGAACAGAGTCGGGATTAAAACATCCGGTACGCAAATAATCCTTATCAAACGCCGATGCTGATTCAGTGACTATCTGCACGGGTTTCGTTAAATCTTCGGGACGAACGGATGTTAAGATCGGATTTTGCGGATCTTTCTCATAAGGGCCAAAAATATTTTTGGCGCGTCCCATCGTAATACAGTGGCCGTATCCCGTGCCGCCTTCGGCGCACATAATATAGTAATACTCTCCCCGTTTCGTGATATGCGCACCTTCAGCACCGGTACCATAATTCCCGTACCAGATACGTTTAGGATAGCCAATCAAGGAGCGTGTTTGTGGATCGTATTCTACAACAGAGATAGCCAACTGATGCCCGTCCCGAGTTTCCCAGTCAACAGCGACCACCCATTTTCTGCCGTCATCATCATGCAGAATTGACGCATCATATCCCGCAGAGTGCAGATAAACGGGTTCACTCCAGGGACCATCAATTTCACTGGCCGTTATCAGATAATTATCCACATCAAAATAGCGACCATTCATCGAGTTCATGACGCCATATAATACATAGAATTTTTTCTCCGATTCACACCATGTCAGACATGGAGCCCAGATCCCTTTTGCTGAACGCAAATTACGCAGATTTATCGCCTCAGCATCGTTTAACACATGGGTGTGTAGCGTCCAGGTGGTTAAATCGGTGGAATGATAAACTGGAATACCCGGAAACCATTCGAATGATGAAACGGCGATATAGAAGTCATTTCCCCGGCGGCAAATAGCCGGGTCAGCATTGAAACCTTTTAAAATAGGGTTTTTAATCATACTATTTTCCCTCAGTAAAGCTAACATATGGTTAGACGTTGAGCGCTCAGTTTATCCATGAGCAATACGATACCACTGGTATTATTTAATATTGTTATTTAACTTTTTTTATCAGCATAATCAGGATGGCCCCCAGTATGGATAATACGCCGGCAACCGGGAATAGCAGGCTATAACCATAAAGATGAATAGCCGCCGCTGCAAAAACTGGTCCCAGAATTTGGCCAACGGTATTTGAAAGATTCAGGATGCCAAGATCCCGTGCTGCATGGGCCGGGTTAGGCAAAACAGCAACATTCAGCGCCTGGTCAACCGACTGGAATGCACCATATCCCATACCTGCAAGGGCGGCATAGACCAGAAGAGTCCAGGGCTCGCTGCTGATGAAAGGGAAAAACAAACCTATCGTGGTAATCAGGCAGGCAAAAACGACCGGTAGTTTAATGAAACCGATTTTGTCTGCAATATATCCGGCAGAAGCCGCCATGATAAGCCCTGCAATCATCATGATAACAGAGACGGCAGACAGATAATATGTGACATCCTCTCCTCCCGCCGTTAGCCCAGAGTAATCGGTTAGAATGTATAGAAGTAGCCCAGAGATAACGGAAGTTCCTGTTACCATTAACAACTTTCCAGCCAGAGCTAAATAATAATCACGGCATTGCTCTACCGGAGGAGTAAAGTTCCTGATTAGTGATTTAATATCAAACGCTGCCTTTTCAAAATGCTTATTTGTTCCTTCTTTGATAAGAACGCTACACAATATTCCAGAAATTAAGGTCATTCCTGCCATAATAAAAAAGCCATGACTGATATTATTCAAAAACCGGGCGGCGATAAACGTCCCGCCATATAGTCCGATAGCAATACCTACGGCATAAAATGAAGAAATAACTCCCCGATGACGAGGTGCTACTTTATCAGAAATAAGTGCGACCATCGGCGCAATAATACTGTTAAGAAAAATCTGGTAAATAAGCCAGAGAACTAATATTGAGGTTAATGTTTCAGCTATGCTTAAGAAAAATAGCATAGCGCTTGCCCCGACGGAGCCGATGATTAACCAAGGGGTCCTACGCCCCATAGACGATCGTGTCAGATCTGACAATGCACCGATGATGATATTTGCCAGCGTTGCGACCACCATAGCCAGCGATGAGATCGTTGCTAGCAATGTCGCTTTCTGGCTGTCATCAATTATCGCTATTCTGGCAGGTAACAGAACCGTTAATGTTCCCAGATACCCACTTAACCACAAAAGCGCTCCGAGAGATAAGGCCACACCAAGTTTTATGGGAACTTTAGGTTGTTCCGTATCTGATATTTGTATTGAGTTATTATTCATTCGTACACCTTTTTATTTATACACAGTCTATTAAGAGCCAGTCCCATTAGGGCTATTTTTCTTGCTTAATATTGATGGTTTTTACTTCTTTCCTGATTATTATGTATAAGATGGTTATCAAAAATGCTGTCATAAATGCAGTTCCAGCACCAAGTAAACCGCTTGCAATATAACCATCTGCTCCTGGCTTTTTAGTTTGCAACAGTGAAAGAATCCCCAAGATACCAAAGGAGTATATTTTTATTTGATAAATTCCGTAAAATAATCCGCCGATAGCAGCAGACAGACAGCCAATTACAAAAGGATAACATAATGGGAGGTTAACCTTATAGATAACTGGCTCTGTCAATCCCGATATTGCCGATAAGACAGCCGATATCCCTCCCGGGGTCTGTTTTTTCTTCGCAATATTAACGACCCACACCGCCATAAATGCTCCAGCCTGGCCTAATACTGCTGGGATAAGCAACGGCAGTGCGGTGTCATATCCATTGATTGCCAGAGTATTTAACATGATCAAAGCAAACACCCAATGCAACCCAACCAGAACGCTTAATTGCCATGCACCTGCAATAATTATGCAAATAAGGACAGGGAAAGCTTGATAGCCGATAGTGTAATAAAAGGCGAGACTTTTACCTAACCACAGTCCGACAGGGCCAAGAGCGTAGATGGAAACAGGAATGGCGATTAACAATGTCAGCAACGGAACGATGATAAAGCTCGCTGAGTTGATAATGATTTTTTTTATTATACGTTCAATAAATGCAGAAAATAATACGCAAAAAATAACCGGAAAAACGGTGGTAGAGTAGATGTGCATGTTTATTCTATCAGCAATGGTTATACTGTCCGTCCCCGGATATCCTGTAAATGTGAAAAATAATGATGCCGTCACGCTTAACATAAGCGTGGTTGAGCCGCCGAAAGCGATACTGGCCGTATACGCGATAAAAAAAGGGAGGAATAGAAAAATGGCATCATGCAAATGATAAAGTACAGAAAGTGGCCCTGATGATATTGATATTAAACCTAAATTAAAAGCAATCGAAAGTGATCCCTTCAGTAAGCCTGCTGCTATTAACGGGCCAATGAAAGGCGTCATTATTGCAGATATGGCACCTGAGCAGTTTTTAAAAATGGTAATCAGATTTTGTTTTTTTTCATCCTGTTTATGATGCCCACCTTCACCATCATGTAAATATAGCTTATTAATAGCATCGTAGACTTGGGTAACATGGCTGCCAATGATAATCTGGAGCTGATCGCCGCTGATGACAACTCTGATAACCTCTTTCTCCCTTTCAATGTCAGGGATATTTACCATGGACAGATCGCGGATGTTAATTCTAAGGCGAGTTGCACAATGGCCGAGTCTCTCAATGTTGTCACGTCCTCCAGCATTGTAGAGTATGTTTTCAGCAATATTATCCTTTCCCATAAATCCCCCATATAAACATCGTGAGAACTTAATAATTAAGATCGCTAATGTATTTGACAGCTAGCGCTAATAGCTTAATAAGATGGTGCGCTTAGCGTCTCTTATTTTAGTCAGGGTAGAATACATATCTAGGTCTTATGTGAACATTATGGAATCTCATTCTTAATTTATGTTATTTTATTTCCGTGCTAAGGATCACAAAAGTGGAGCAGGCAGTAAGGACTGGATGATGCTCCATGCTTCATCGGGAAGCTCGTATCGGGCCATAAGCTCAATGTGTTGTGGGAACAAGTAGTTACTATAGCTCAGGTGATTAAGGGACACGGCCTGATACCGGAGTATGTGTGCTGGAAATATCTTTCGTCGCATCAGCCAGGGAATTCCTGCGTTCGAAGTCCTGGCGCGTACATTGGGAATTGCAGGGAAGAACAGATGCTGCTTCTGTAAACTGACGGTCAAAAACCACTGCTTCATGTTTTTTAGCATCCTGAATATCAATCAGGGAGCGACCTTCGACTTTAAGTCGTTGTCCTGTATAGTATATGCTCTGATCCCGCCAGTTTATCGCCGCACCTATCAGTACAGCAAATTCAGTTGTTGTCAGTTGGATTGCATGCGGTACAACCCAACCTGCCTGCGAGAAGCCAAGATAACCTCCGCGACTTTTTTTCAGCTCTGGTTGTTCTCTCTGTTTTTTTAACGCCAAAACCGCCTCCTCTGCGCGATCTGACATTGTCTGTGCCAGCCAATTACCTGTACTATTACCCACACCAGGTTTATCCCATGAAAAAAACAGCAATTCCTTGTGAAACAAGGAATTTAACTAATGGAATATATCCACCTTCTGACCAGCGGTCCTGAGGTCCGTCTCCATGAACTAAAAGCACAAATGGAGGAGAAACCATACTGGGAGGCAGAATCAACGTCCCCACCAGAACATCGTTATTATGCTTAAAAGATACGGTATGTTGTTGACCGTACCCTGAAAGTTCGAAATCAGATAATCTGGTAAGTAAAAAATAATGAGAACGACAATCATAATTGAACATGAAACTATATATTTAATCATGTATAACTCTTTATAATTTATAAAAATTAAATATCAGCTGACTCTTTTAATACTTTATGGTGGCGTCGAAAAAATGGAGTATGCCGATCCAAAACTGGCGGCTGGCGATGAGTCGCTTTATCATCGAGTTCGGTGACCGCCTGAGTGCTCACCTTTAATGCGGTGGCAGTTACACAAAATTATTTACAGGCTCGGAAAATGCCCGGGTACGGCGATGGCCTACAAACACTCCCTAGCCCAAAATGAACCTGTTGCTTGCTACAGTGCGTTACTTAACGCTTTATCTAAAGTGGGTGTTACTTCCTGATAACTTTATTTATCGTAATTGATTTGCCCAGAATCTCAAAGTCATCAGGCCGACAGATATACCATTTATTGCAATTTGCAATGATTTCTCTGTCCCAGCGTTTTATTCTTTCACTATTTTCTTCAATGCATATCATATAGTTTAAATGCGTCATTAATTCACAGCCTTTAAAAGACAATGCTCTAATGATGGCATTTCAAGAGTTACATCCTCACCAGTATTTTTACGATAAGAAATACGCCATTGATTATTTTCGTCATTAACTATCATTCATCTCTCCTTATTTGGCAATGTTTTCCGGAAGATCTGAGTATCTCCCCTGTTTGCATGACTGAGCAATAAAAAACCAGTTGGGGGTATAGAAAAATTTATTGGCACAGGAAATTAAGGGGGTATTTAATTAACTAGTTGAAAATAAATACAAAATTTTATTCAGATAACTGAGTTTTAATGTGAGGGGCGCTCCTATCAGACTGCCATGACGTTTTTGTTCGGACGTGCTTTTAATTTTTGAACACTGGTATCTGGTTTTTCCTCGCCGCAAGCGTACCCCGGGTGACAGTGTGAGTGTTCAACTGTCACTCCCGGAGAACCCAATGAGCTGGAAAACCACACCAGAGCAAAATGCGATTATCGAATGGCAGGGCAATCAGCTTGTGGTCAACGCTTTTGCTGGTACCGGTAAAACCACCACACTGGTGCAATTCGCTCAGGCGAACCCGGACAGCAAAATGCTGTACCTTGCCTACAACAGAGCCATCCGCGACGAAGCCGAACAAAAGTTTCCCTTCAACGTTGAATGCAAAACCTCCCATCAACTGGCCTGGTCGCATTTCGGCCGACATTTCAGGCACCGGCTGACGGCAAATCTGCGTATTACCGATGTGGCCCGGAAACTGAATACCCGGCACTGGCCGCTGGCGCGTCTGGCGCTGACGGGGCTGAATGCGTTTCTCTGTAGTGCTGAGCAGGATCCCTGCATTATTCACATGCCAGCAGAGGATGAGCGTCATGGCCTCTCTGCAGATAAAATTCTCGGGGCTGTACAGGTTCTCTGGTATGAGGTGAGCCGTACCGAATCTGATTTCCCGATCACGCATGATGTCTACCTGAAGCTTTTTCAGCTGTCCGGCCCCGGTCTCGCCAGTAAGTGGGACACCATTCTTTTTGACGAAGCCCAGGATGCCAATCCGGTCACCAGTGCCTTTGTCCTGAGTCAGCCCTGTCGGATTGTGCTGGTTGGCGATCGCTACCAGCAGATTTATCGCTTTCGTGGCGCAGATAATGCGCTCAGTTCTCCCCGGTTAGAACAGGCCGACCGGCTGTGGCTGACAACCAGTTTCCGGTTTGGCCCTGCGGTCGCAGAAATGGCGAACGTGCTGCTGGCCATGTCCGGAGAGGAGATGAAAGTCACCGGCAGTGGTGAAGACGATGAAGTGGTTGTGCATCTACCTGCTGACGTCCCTCATTACTCCGTTCTCAGCCGGACGGTATCCGGTGTCATTGGCGCTGCGCTCTCTGCCAGCCTGCAGGACAAAAAAGTCTTCTGGGTGGGGGGCATTGAAGGGTACAAAACGGAAGAACTGGAAGACCTTTACTGGTTCTCTGCCGATATGCCTGAACGGATGCAGTCCTCCCGTCTCCGTCAGGATTATCGGGACTTTGAGGAATATTGCTCTATTGCGAAGGCGACACAGGATGTGGAGATGAATCAGGCCATCCGGTTGCTTGATGAGAATTTTCCGTTGCCGCAAAAGCTGGCCATCATGCGCCGGCAGGTTGTGACGCATGAAAAAGATGCGCATGTCACCGTTTCCACAGCGCACCGCAGTAAGGGACTGGAGTGGGACGTTGTCGTACTGAATGAGGATTTTTGTGACATCACCGACCCGTTACTCTCTGCAGAAGAGCGACAGGACGAAACAAATCTGCTGTATGTGGCCGTGACCCGCGCCCGTAAGACCCTGGTGCTGAATGAGTTGATGCAGTGTCTGAAGGCTGGTGAAGGGCAGAAAGATTGCGAACAACCTGCAACGGATGATGTTGAGAACGATGGGGGAGACGCGGTTTTCCCATGCTAAATAAAATCAAAACCTTATTATCCCGTACGCCAATTGTCACAGAGCCATCCGGCACACTCCCTGTTTCAGTGCCGACAGGTTATTTCTCTCCGGTTAAGGCTGAAGAACTGACCATCAGCGCATTACGCCAGGATGCCCTGCAGAAAATCCGGGAAAATAACGCGCTGTCGGGCGAAGTATATCAGCGACTTTATCTGGCTCCTGTGCACCACCTGCTTGAACGGGCCCAGAACGTGCCGGCGGCACCTGATGGCCGGTGGGCTTATGCCGGGGGATTTGGTGATTTAAGCCTGCGTTTTACCGCTTATGCCGTCAGGCTTGCCCGGGGGTATATGTTTCCGCCAGGCGCGGCGCCGGAAGAACAGGCCGCTCAGGGCGTTATCTGGCAGGCCGTTATTTTCTGGGCTGCGTTGTGTTATCACCTGCCGTTACTGGGCAGTATTGAAGGCGAAACCACCGGCGGCGTTAACTGGCAGCCAGGCATATCTGTGCCGGATGAGCCTTATCGCTTCCGGTTTCGTCATTCTCCTCCGAACGCGCATGATGCTTCTGCTCTGGCGGCGTTGGCCGCCGGTCAGTTGCTCCCCACTGAAGCGATAAACTGGCTTTCAGGTACCCCAGCAGCGTTGTTCAGTCTTGCCTGCGCATTTCGCAATGGTTCTCCTGATATGCCTCTTATCAGGACGTTGCTCGACCAGGCGGCAGAGAAGGTTGATTCGCCAGTACTCCGGAAAGAGACTGGTGGATCTTCTGTGGTAATTGCGCCACCAGATTCTGTAACTGCACCGGAGGGGACGTTGAACGTTCAGACGGACGATAATTTATCCTCTTCTGTGGTGGAGCTGGCCGCTTCGGAGCTGATGACGTCACTCAACGATACTTGTGGTGGGGGCAGACAGCCACCGCTGAACGGGGTAAGTACAGTGGAGTCGCCGGAAGAGCAGGATAATGGCAGCCCGGGGCAGGGGGAGGCCGATATGCTGCTCAGTCTTTTTTCCGCAGTGGCGGATGCAGAAGTCCCGGAGGTTACAGATGACGCCAGTGTGAATACGCCAGCCACGGTAGCGCCGGATGAAACCGTGGTGGTCATCGGGAAAGACGCTCCTGAAGAGTCTGCTGAGACGGAAGAGTCCTTCCGGCATAGCGATACCGATGCCGGTGGTCGGTTGCCTGGCACACATGAAGAGCAGAGCCACCCGACTAATGTCGGTGCTGATGCCCGACGGTCGGGTGAGATGTTTCTCGCCTGGCTGTCTGACGGCGTGGCATCCGGCAGGATCACCATCAACCAGCCTGATTCACGGGTGCATTCCGTTGCCGGTTTTATTTACCTTCTGGTGCCGGATATTTTCTTTCTTTTTCTGAAAGATACCGGAAGTGACAGTCACAGGGAGCAGATTCAGACGTCGTTTGAAAAACTCCAGCTACATCGTGTTCGCAAAGGAGAGCGTTTTACCCGGGCGAAACTGTACTGCTCAGAAAACAAACAGGGGCGGTTCAGCAGGGTTAATGGTTATCTTATCAAGGCTGTCCGCCTGAAAAGGGTGAGACCTCCGGAGGACAGCAAACTCCTTTTCTTTCCATAGGGATGATACACACAGGGATCTCTACAGGGATCTGTTTTGGTTTTTTGGGAGAAGAATAAGATGCGTAATGAAATAACCTGGGATGAACTGCTTGAAGAATACTTTTTTGCTCACCGGCTGAGACCCGCTACCGAATGGAGCTACAACAAGGTTGTCAGAGGGTTCAGGCGTTATTCTGGTGATACCCTGCCAGCGCAAATTACGCACCGTCAGGTGCTGGAGTGGCGGCGTTATCTGCTTCAGGAGAAACAACAATCGGCTCAGACATGGAACAACAAAATTGCACATCTGCGGGCGCTGTATAATTACGGGATGGAGCATGAAATCCTTCCCCCGGGGAAAAATCCCTTCAATAAAAGCAATGTTCAGCGGGATACCAGGAAGAAAAAAACACTTACGCGATCGCAACTGGTTCGTGTTTATCTGGTCATGCAGCAATTTGAAGAGGCTGAACGGACAGGGCGCGGTATCAGAGGAGGGCGTAATGCGCTCTGGCCAGCGTGGTACTGGCTGACAGTTCTGGATGCATTCAGATATACGGGAATGCGGCTAAATCAGCTGCTGCATATCCGCCTGGGTGACATAAATCTCAGCGAGGGATATCTGGATCTCTGTCTGGAGGGCAGTAAGACACACCGCGAATGGCGGGTTCCCATTGTCAGTGCGCTGAAGCCCCGGTTGCATCACCTGATAGAAAAATCAACGGAACTGGGGGCGGGAAATGGAGATTATCTGTTTGATGTGAACAGAATTTACCTTAACCGTCATGTAGCATGGGATGCCGCTAAGGTTCATCAGAAGATCAGATCATTTTTCCGGCGCCTGTCGAAAGAGTGTGGTTTTACCGTGTCGCCACATCGTTTTCGCCATACGCTGGCAACGGAACTGATGAAATCACCGGAACGAAATCTTCAGCTGGTAAAGGACCTTTTGGGGCACCGGAGCGTCAGTACAACCATGGAATATGTGGAGCTGAAGATGGATATTGTCGGGAAAACACTCGAAGCTGAGCTGTCACTTCACACAGATGTTACAGGCGAAAGAAATTTACACCTGTTGACACAAGCGTAGTTGACTGGGATGATTAACGGTGATCGAGAAAGGGGAACCTGCGCCACAGGTTCCCCATCTTGAGGGACAAGTTCTGGATATATCAACCAGTGCAAACGCTCTTGAAAACACCGGAGGACATTCCGTATGACCGGACCCTGCATTTTCCGCCCGTTAAGGATCTCATCTCTTAACCAGCGTGCTTTGATGCAAATAAGTGGTGCCCGGACTCGGAATCGAACCAAGGACACGGGGATTTTCAATCCCCTGCTCTACCGACTGAGCTATCCGGGCAACGGGGCGCATTAAACCGTAATCCGTACGCGGCGTCAATCAAATTTCTCGATTTATCTACCGGTTGCTTAAGTTTGCGGCAATTCTGCGCCTGAATACGCTTTTTTGCTGAAAATTACATCATCCCGTTGTCGCCTTCACGGATTTTCCAGCCGCTGGTCACCGAGATAGCGCGGCGTAATCCAGAAATCGCGTAGTCGCCAACAATGTCTTCGTCATCGCGCGGCGAGCTGATCGTGATTTCCGCATCGACGCCGTGACGATAGGCGCCGTGGTGGCTAAAGATGGTGCCGATAAAACATTTATCGTTCAGCCAGACCGGGATATATGCCACGGTTTCATAGATATAGTTCGACGCTACCCCGCTATAGTAGTTTTCCGCGTCGTCGGATGATGTGCCCGGAGGAATAGGGCAAATTGGCGCGTCATTGTCGCTCTGTGGCTTATCCTTGAGCAGGTTGCTCTGCATCACTTCCAGCGACTTCAGCAGGTCTGACTTTTCCCGCTCATTCAGCGCGGGCGTCAGAGGCTGGTCTTTTTCCGGCGAGCGAATGTCGTTAAGGGTGTAGCGATAGCGGATTGTCACTGCCGGCGTACTGCCTGAGGGGCCAAACGGGCGCAACAGATAGAGATTGTCTTCGCCAAACTGGCCGTTGTACCAGAGCGCGTAAACCTGGCCGTTAATGCGCACCCAGTGACTCCACTGGTTGGCGCCGCGGCCGTTGAGAGAATAGAGCGCGCCCGGAACGCCTGCGTCAAAATCATCGCCATTGCCGCTATCATCGCTGTTAACCGCAGCAAAAGCGTCGTCGCTGCGTTTTAGTATCCCGGTATAGCTAAAGAGTCCGGTGCCGCCAACGTAGCTGTCGATAATTAAATCGCGTTTACCGTCTCCGTCGAGGTCGACCAGCGTAAAGCTCACTTTACCGTTTTCGGAGTCGGCGCTGATATCGGACTGGAGAAACGCCTGCCACTCATCATCGCTGATATCGGCGGACGGTTTCGTCGTCGATACCAGAGAGTCGTCCGCGTAGGTCAGCGTAAAATGGCTGACGTTCCCGCTGAGGGGGAACTGCTCGGCGATATTATTCAGATCCAGTTCAGGATTGGCCTTCTGCTCCTTTAATACGGCGTTATACAGCGCTTTCAGCGCGTTGTTATCGGCATCTTTCTGCTGCTTCGGGATAACCTGGCTCACAAAGGTGGGCAGCATCCACGCGCCGCCGGGGGCGATCTCCCGGCAGTCGCCGGTGGAGTATTTCAGGCTCTGGACAAACGTTTTGCCATCCCAGACGCGCTCTTCACCGCTGATGCAGTCGGCGATACCGCGGCCTTTATTGAAAAAGGTGAGCACGCCGTCGGCATAGCTGGAGGCGTCGGTGGTGACCAGCTGAGGCTGGGTCATAAACGCCTTGTCGACCACCCACGTTGCATAGCCGTCGTTGTAGGCAGCGCGCCAGCACAGCGCCTGAATCAGCGTGTGGCTTTTATCCAACGGCGTTGCGGTGATCTGGCGCTCAGATGCCGGGATATCCGCGTTTTGCCAGTCGTCGCAATGGCTATTTAGCAGAGGGACGAGCTGGGGACGGAGTTTCTGCCGCTGCTTTGCCGTCAGCGCTACGGTGGCGGCATTGTGGATGACCGGTGCGGCGATAATTTCCGGTGCGGGCGCGGCTGATAAAATATTGTCATCACCGGCGTCGCCCTGGCGTAACAGCGCATCGGCAGTGCCCAGACGCTGCTGAAACTCATCCATTTTCAGGAATACGGCGCTGCTGCCCGCGTCGGAGAGCGTCTTACGCTCGCCGTTAAGGGCAAGCTCAATTTTGCCGTTGTGCTCCAGGGCCTGAATCAGGGCCGCCGTTTGGGTGTCATCAAAGCGAAAGTGGCTCTCGTCGGCGGCCTCAAGTGGGCCGTTATCCCGATCGTCAATGAACAGATTTACCGTTGCGTCAGGGGGGATATCGCGTTCGGTTTGCGCGAAAGTCGCCACAGCGATGACGTGCTGCGCCGCGCCCGCATTGCGGGTCAGCAGAACGCTGACTTCGCCCATGGTGGCGCCATAGCCGGCGGCTCGGCAGGTCCCGGTGTTGTCGCAGGCGAGCTCCCAGTCTTTGTGCGCGAAAGAAAAGCCTTGCGGAGAAGCTGCCAGGAGCGGTGTCGAACACAGCCCCATGATGGCAACCCAAAGAAGAGAGCGCATATCAAACCCTGTCAGCATATCGATGAGGAGGGGATTATATGCGCGATGAATTGGTTAAGATATCGGAATCAGGTCAGGGCGCCGCCCATACGGCACTGGGCAAAACGCAAAATGTCTTCTGCCAGGCGACGCGCGGTATCGACATCCGTCTGGCTGCGCTTGATCAGCAGTCGGCTCAGGCAGCCTTCAACGATCAGCTCCATCTGCTTTGCGACCATTGCCGGATCGTCAACTTCGAGCTGGCTAAGCAGTTCATGGGTATAGGCCAGCGAAGCCTGCTTTTGCTGCTCGGCCAACTGATGGATCGGATGCTGAGGGTCCGGATAAAAAGTACAGGCGGCAATAAACAGGCAGCCGGGATAACGATGGTTGCTTACGCAGGTGGTCAGCGCGGCGTAGCGGGCCAGCAGCTTCTGCTCCGCGCTGAGCGACTCGTCCAGTAAAAGCTGGCGGCGCCAGGCATCGACCTGATGGCTGAGATAGCGAAGCGCGTCGTACAGCAGCGCTTCCTGGTCAGGCCAGAAACGTTTGAGGTCATTGAGCGGGTAAGCCACGCGCTCGGCGACCATTTCCAGCGTGGTGTTAGCGATACCCTCGATTTCGAGGATTTGGATGGCTTCACCCAGGACATCTTCACGTTGCACGGTCTTTTCCTCCATTATTCCTCCTACAGTGTCGCTCACGGTTGTCGATCGCGCAAATGGGCGCTGAATGCCGCGGCATCCATAAAGCCGGTGACGCGCTGCGCGGGCTGCTCCTCGCCCTGTTCATTGAAAAACAGAATGGTGGGCAAGCCGAGCACCTGGAGGTGCTTCAGCAGCGCCGCGTCCCGCGCGCTATTTTTGGTGACATCAACCTGCAGCAGAACGGTCTCTTTCAGGGCCTGTTGAACCTCAGGTGAGGTAAAGGTGTATTTCTCGAACTCTTTGCAGGCCACGCACCAGTCGGCGTACAGGTCGAGCATCACCGGTTTGCCTTTCGCCTGCGCCAGCGCCTGATTGAGCTCATCGACGCTATGGATACGGGTAAACTGGAGATGGGACTGCCGTTGCGCGACCGGCGCATCGAAAGCCCAGTCCTGCAGCGGACGGGCGCTGACCAGCGCGGCGCCGAGCATCACTATTTGCACAATACGCAGCCAGGGGCGCGTGCCGCCCAGCGAGGTAATAAACGCCCAGCTAAAAAAGGCGACGCCAAGCAGCGACCAAAGCCGCAGGCCCCACGGTTCGCCCACGACACGCTCGAGTAAAAATACCGGCAGCGCCAGGATCACAAAGCCAAAGGCGGTTTTGACGTGGGCCATCCACGGGCCGCTTTTCGGCAGCAGACGGTTACCGAATACGGTCACCAGGATCAGCGGCAGCCCCATGCCGAGCGCGTAGAGGTACAGGGTACCGCCGCCCAGCCACAGATTACCGCTCTGGGCGATATAGAGCAGAATGGCGCTCAGCGGCGCGGTGGTGCAGGGCGAGCAGATTAATCCGGCAATCGCCCCCATGGCGAATACGCCGCCAGGTGAACCGCCCTGGCGTTTATTGCTCATCAGCGTCAGGCGCGTTTGCAGCGACGAAGGCAGCTGGAGCGTAAACAGACCAAACATCGACAGCGCCAGCAGGATAAACAGCACCGACAGGCCGATCAGCACATAAGGGAGCTGTAGCGCCGCCTGGAACTGCAGGCCCGCAGCGGCAACGACCAGCCCCAGGGCGGTGTAGGTTAGGGCCATGCCCTGGACGTAGATAAAGGCCAGCAGCAGCGCGCGGGCGGTGGAGAGGCGTTTTTGCCCGCCCAGCACGATGCCGGAAATCAGCGGATACATCGGCAGAACGCAGGGGGTAAACGCGATGCCGATACCAATCAAGAGCGCCCACAGCGCGCTAAAGGGGAGAGCGGCATCTTTATTGTCCACAGCGGGGGGCGGAAGGTCGGACGGCGACTCTACCGGCAGCGCCGGGCGCGTTTCCAGCGGCAGAGGCGGGGTCAGCCCGGGTTGCCCGACGGCGGTATCGCTGCTGGAGCGCGCGAGCGCGTTGCCGAGCGGCACGATTTTGGTTTCCGGCGGATAGCAGAAACCGGCATCCGCGCATCCCTGATAAGTCACGGTAAGAGTCGCGCCGGCGGCGGCGTGAGTCAGAGTGACCGGCACGGTCAGGCGCTGGCGGTAAATTTCGCTTTTACCGTAAAACTCGTCCTCATGCCATTCGCCTGCAGGCAGCGAGGGGTCGGTAAACGCCGCATCTGCGGACGTCAGCTTTATCTGTTTACGGTAAAGATAGTAACCATCCTTGATTTGCCAGGTCAGATTAAGATCGTGTTGATTCTGCTGAAAATCGAAGGCAAAAGCCTGGTCAGCAGGAACAAAGTTCGAGCGGCCAGGGGCGTCGAACAGGCCGGCAATGGCCGATGTGCTGCAAAGCAGCAGGATCAGCGTAATGATGCGTTGAGCCATGAGAGGTAATCGTTGTCTCCGTGAATAACGGGCAGAACCAGAAGTTCAGGGGTTTGATACGGGTGATGGGACTTCAGGCAGTCCAGCAGCGCCTGCTGATGGGCAAGGTCGGTTTTCAGCAGCATTTGCACTTCATACTCCTGCTCCAGTTTTCCTTCCCAGTAGTAGAGCGATGTCGCTCCCGGCAGGAGAGTGGCGCAGGCGGCGAGTTTTTCCGCCAGCGCTTTGGCCGCCAGGTCCTGGGCGGTCGCTTCATCCGGCGCGGTACAGAGTACAACAACAGCATCAGGCATCGTCATCGTGAACCTCGTATCAGCGAAAAGAGGCACTATAGCATGCAAGATAGGGAGGATTAACGAAACGGGCCAGGATCTGGCCCGAATTTGAAGAGATTTACAGCATGATGCCGCCGAAAATAAACCCGAGGATCACGCATAGCGTAATGGCGATGACGCCGGGGATCAGGAAGGCATGGTTAAAGACATATTTGCCGATGCGGGTGGAGCCGGTGTCATCCATTTCGACCGCCGCCAGCAGGGTGGGGTAGGTCGGCAGAACGAAAAGGGCGGAGACGGCGGCAAATGAGGCGATGGCGGTAAGCGGGCTCACGCCCAGCATCAGCGCGGCGGGCATCAGCGCCTTAGTGGTCGCGGCCTGGGAATATAGCAGGGTCGCGGCGAAGAACAGCACCACCGCCAGCAGCCACGGGTAGTTGTGCAGCAGGTCGCCCGCCACGGTCTGGATATCGCTGATGTGGGCTTTGACGAAAGTATCCCCCAGCCATGCGACGCCGAGAACGCAGACGCAGGCGCTCATGCCGGATTTAAAGGTGCTGGCGTTGAGCACTTCACCGGTGTCGATTTTGCAGGTGATGCTTATCAGCGTCGCGATAGTCAGCATAAACACCACAATCGCTTCGTTACGCGGCAGGACCGGATCCTGGATCAGCCCTACGGTATCGCTGATGGCGGTGGCGTAGAACATCACCGCGACGATACCGATCAGAAACAGTAATACCGAGCGTCTGGCGTGCGGCTTCAGTTCAAAAACCTGGCTGCCGCGCAGTTTGACTTCCCCTTTTGCCAGCCGCTCCTGATAAATCGGGTCGTCTTTCAGCTCACAGCCGAGGAAGTTACAGACGATGGCGGTAAGCATGACGGCAATCAGGGTAACCGGAATACAGATCGCCAGTAGCGTCAGGTAGCTGACGCCCAGGGGCTCGAGAATACCGGCAAAGAAGACCACCGCTGCGGAAATCGGCGAGGCGGTAATGGCAATCTGCGAAGCGACCACCGCAATGGAGAGCGGGCGTGAGGGGCGGATGCCCTGTTCTTTTGCCACTTCGGTGATAACCGGTAAGGTTGAGAACGCTGTATGCCCGGTTCCGGCAAGCACGGTCATAAACCAGGTGACCAGCGGCGCGAGAAAGGTGATGTATTTGGGATGACGCCGGAGCATACGTTCGGCAAGGCTGACCAGGTAATCCATCCCTCCGGCGACCTGCATGGCGGCGATAGCGGCGATAACCGCCATAATGATTTCGATGACGTCGAAGGGGATCGCGCCAGGTTTAATTTGAAACACGAGGGTCAGGACGAGGACGCCCAGGCCACCGGCGAAACCGATGCCGATTCCCCCGAGCCTGGCTCCCAGATAAATCGCCAGCAGGACAATAACGAGTTCTGCACCAAACATATTTGCCTTCCTTGTTTTATTAACAAGTTGATATTGGGTTGTTGTAATTTAGTAAATCAATAAGAACAAAAAGGGCATGTCATTGCTGACATGCCCGTGGTTAGTTTAATCGGAAAACCTACTGTTCGCTTTCATCGGTATAACGCTTCGCTTTATAGGCCGGATGCATCAGGTTTTGCGCAGAGAAGATATCGTCCAGCTCCGCCGCGGTCAGCAGGCCGCGTTCAAGCACCACATCCCGGACGCTTTTGCCCGTTTCAGCGCAGATTTTGCCGACGATATCGCCATTGTGGTGGCCGATATACGGGTTGAGGTAGGTGACGATGCCAATAGAGTTGTAGACGTAGCTTTCACATACCGCTTTGTTGGCGGTGATGCCGCTGACGCATTTTTCCAGCAGGTTGTAGCAGGCGTTGGTCAGAATATGGATAGATTCAAACATCGCCTGGCCAATCACCGGTTCCATCACATTCAGCTGCAGCTGGCCCGCTTCGGAAGCCATGGTGACGGTGGTGTCGTTACCGATTACTTTGAAGCATACCTGGTTGACCACTTCCGGGACCACCGGGTTAACCTTGGCGGGCATGATGGAAGAGCCCGCCTGCAGTTCAGGCAGGTTGATTTCGTTCAGGCCAGCGCGCGGGCCGGAAGAGAGCAGGCGCAGGTCGTTACAGATTTTGGACAGTTTTACCGCCAGACGCTTCAGAGAGCTGTGGACCATCACGTAGGCGCCGCAGTCGGAGGTCGCTTCGATCAGATCTTCCGCGGGGACAACCGGCAGGTTGCTGACTTCCGCCAGTTTTTGTACCGCCAGCTGCTGATAGCCATCCGGGGTGTTCAGACGGGTGCCGATAGCGGTCGCGCCAAGGTTCACTTCCAGCAGCAGTTCCGCGGTGCGCAGAATGCATTTGGTCTCTTCGTTAAGCAGAACATTAAACGCGTGGAACTCCTGACCGAGGGTCATCGGTACCGCATCCTGTAGCTGAGTCCGGCCCATTTTCAGAATGTCCTGGAACTCTACGGCCTTCTGCTGGAAGCCTTCGCCCAGCTGATTAATCGCATCGATCAGTTTGAGGATGGAGGCGTAGACCGCGATGCGGAAACCGGTCGGGTAGGCATCGTTGGTGGACTGGCATTTGTTAACGTGGTCGTTCGGGTTGAGATACTGATATTCGCCTTTCTGGTGGCCCATCAGCTCAAGGCCGATGTTCGCCAGTACTTCGTTGGTGTTCATGTTAACGGAAGTGCCCGCGCCGCCCTGGAACACATCGACCGGGAACTGGTCCATGCATTTGCCGTTATTCAGGACCTCATCGCAGGCGGCGATAATGGCATTGGCGACGCTTTTGGGGATAGTTTGCAGCTCTTTGTTAGCCTGCGCAGCGGCCTTCTTCACCATCACCATTCCGCGGACAAATTCAGGGATATCGCTGATTTTGTTGTTGCTGATGTAGAAGTTTTCAATCGCTCTCAGAGTATGGACGCCGTAGTAAGCGTCAGCTGGAACTTCCCTGGTACCCAACAGGTCTTCTTCGATACGAATGTTGTTTAACATGTGAACCTTCTCTTTCAAGCTGCCTATGAATTCACCAAATACGCAGAATTAATGGGATCTAGCGCATTTTCTGGCCGCAGATTATTTCCTTAATCGGCCCGGTGCCCACGATCATATGCTGATGATAGCGAATATCAGCCGCCCTGATCACTTATTATGTAGTGAATCTTATAAGAATTATTAATCTGTGAAATGAGTCACCGGTTTTCTAATTTTGAAAAAAATAAGCTTTTTTTACGATTGAAAAGTGACGTTTTGGCCCAACATCTTGCTGATGCGAATAGCACATCTATGACTACGGGCGCCGATGCTGGCGTCTGTTAATGAAGGAGACGCCGGTGCGTTGGATTCCGTTAATTGCCGTTTTTTTATACGTTTACATTGAAATCTCGATCTTTATCCAGGTCGCTCATGTGCTTGGCGTTCTGCTGACGCTGATTCTGGTGATCTTCAGCTCGGTGGTGGGGATATCGCTGGTGAAAAACCAGGGCTTTAAAAACCTCATGCTGATGCAGCAGAAGATGGCGGCGGGGGAGAGCCCGGCCGCAGAGATGATCAAAAGCGTGTCGCTGATTATCGCCGGTTTGCTGTTGCTTCTGCCGGGGTTCTTTACCGATTTCCTGGGGCTGCTGCTGCTGTTACCTCCGGTACAGAAGCATCTGACCTTAAAACTGATGCCGCATCTGCGCTTTAGCCGAATGCCGGGCGGCGGGTTTAGCGCCGGAACGGGCGGCGGCGATACCTTTGAAGGCGAATACCAGCGTAAAGACGACGAACGCGACCGTCTCGATCATAAAGACGATCGCCGCGACTAACATGCATTGCCCGGGCCGGTTACTCCGGCCTGGAATACCCCTCCGCCAGCCTGCGCTTCGGTAAAAACAGCCACAGTACCGCCAGCATGATAAACGCGTAAAGGCTCTTCCAGCCCACCATCGCCAGCAGCAGCAGGCAAAGCAGGCTGCCAAACGCCGCTAACGCGCGATAACGTCCCTCAAGCAAACGGCAGCCCGCCAGCATGCACAGCAGATAGATCATAATAAAAATGCCGTTGGCGTAGACGATCAGCGCATCAAGATTGATATTGAGCGCATAAATGCATAACGCGCTAATGACGCAGCAGCCGAGCACCGCGTTCAGCGCGTTGCGCGGAATCTGTCGCGGCGACAGCCGGGCCAGATAGCTCTCGGGCTTGTACTGCGCCTGCGACCAGACCAGGCGAGCAAAACTCTGAATATAGATATTGAGGCTGGCGAAGCAGGCGAGATAGCCGATAACGCAGGCAATCCACAGCGCCTGCACGCCAAACAGGTGCACCACGATATTGGGCAGCGACGCGGCGGCGGCCATCTCCTCGCCAAAGGCATGAAAATGCAGGACCAGCACGGTACAGGCCCAGTAGACGGAACCCGCCAGTAATAAGCCAATCATCAGCGCGCGGGGGAAATCGCGTTCCGGCTGCTTAAACTCAGAGGCCAGGTGTGCAAAAGCCTCCAGCCCGACAAAGCACCAGAACATCACGGAAAGCGCGGAGAAAAGCTGCGAACTATCGATTTCAGCGGGCGCCGGGAAGGGGATCTGCGCGGGATTGATCGCGCCGCGCCACCAGATGGCAACGATCAGGGCGACAATCAGCACGGCAACCAACGTCTGTAGATTGGCGCTGGAGCTGGCTCCGCGGGAACCGACCCACCAGATAATCGCCAGCGTTCCCAGCTCGGCCAGCAGCAGCTGGCTGTCGTGCCAGCCAAAAAGCGCCTGACCAAAGCCGGTGGCGATGTGCAGGGCCGCGGGTAATCCCACCGGGATCACCGATAAAAAGAGCCAGCCGGTGACGCGCGCCAGACGCGGGCCAAAGGCCATATTCACAAAATGCGCCACGCCGCCGGCGCTGGGAAAGTGGCGGCCCAGCGTCGCAAAGACGATAGCGATGGGAAACACCAGTAAAATCAGCGCCGGCCAGGCCCAGAGGCTGTTATCGCCGGCGACCAGCGCGGCCAGTGCCGGAACGGCGAAGACCCCGGTTCCCAGTAATGACGTGGAGAGTAATCCCACGCCTTGAGCCAGCCCTAACTCCTGTTTTAAACCACTCATGATTCAACCTTGCGCCCGGCAAAAAAAGGATGGTATCACAATCGCTTTTGCTTATGACGTCGGGCGAGGACGGCAAATTTATGTGCGTCCGAGCACGAGGACAAATTTTTTTTTGCGTTTCCCCTTGAAGCGGTAAAACCCCATCCCCATCTCTCAGGGCACTAGCCGGAAAACCGTGTGCGGACCGGCGTCATCCATAACTGATAATGACTTTCTCAAAGGAGAGCTATCAAAATGAGTATTCGTCCGTTACATGATCGTGTGATCGTCAAACGTAAAGAAGTTGAAACGAAGTCTGCTGGCGGCATCGTTCTGACCGGTTCTGCGGCAGCAAAATCAACTCGTGGCGAAATCATCGCTGTCGGTAAGGGCCGCATCCTGGAAAACGGAACCGTGCAGCCTCTGGACGTTAAAGTTGGTGACATCGTCATTTTCAACGATGGCTATGGCGTGAAGTCCGAGAAGATCGACAATGAAGAAGTGTTGATCATGTCCGAAAGCGACATTCTGGCAATTGTTGAAGCGTAATCCGCGAACGACACTGAACATACGAATTTAAGGGAAAGATAAAATGGCAGCTAAAGACGTAAAATTCGGTAACGACGCTCGTGTGAAAATGCTGCGCGGCGTAAACGTACTGGCAGACGCAGTTAAAGTAACCCTGGGCCCGAAAGGCCGTAATGTGGTTCTGGACAAATCCTTCGGTGCGCCAACCATCACTAAAGACGGCGTTTCCGTAGCGCGTGAAATCGAGCTGGAAGACAAGTTCGAAAACATGGGCGCGCAGATGGTGAAAGAAGTTGCCTCTAAAGCGAACGACGCTGCAGGCGACGGTACCACCACCGCAACCGTACTGGCTCAGGCTATCATCGCTGAAGGCCTGAAAGCCGTTGCTGCGGGTATGAACCCGATGGACCTGAAACGTGGTATCGACAAAGCTGTCGTTGCCGCCGTTGAAGAACTGAAAACGCTGTCCGTACCGTGCTCTGACTCTAAAGCCATTGCTCAGGTAGGTACCATCTCCGCTAACTCCGACGAAACCGTAGGTAAACTGATCGCGGAAGCGATGGACAAAGTCGGTAAAGAAGGCGTTATCACCGTTGAGGACGGTACCGGTCTGGAAGACGAACTGGACGTGGTTGAAGGTATGCAGTTTGACCGCGGCTACCTGTCCCCGTACTTCATCAACAAGCCGGAAACCGGTGCTGTTGAGCTGGAAAGCCCGTTCATCCTGCTGGCTGACAAAAAAATCTCCAACATCCGCGAAATGCTGCCGGTTCTGGAAGCCGTAGCGAAAGCTGGCAAACCGCTGGTTATCATCGCTGAAGACGTAGAAGGCGAAGCGCTGGCGACCCTGGTGGTGAACACCATGCGCGGCATCGTTAAAGTGGCTGCGGTTAAAGCTCCGGGCTTCGGCGACCGTCGTAAAGCTATGCTGCAGGACATCGCAACCCTGACCGGCGGTACCGTTATCTCTGAAGAGATCGGTATGGAGCTGGAAAAAGCGACTCTGGAAGACCTGGGTCAGGCGAAACGCGTTGTTATCAACAAAGACACCACCACCATCATCGATGGCGTGGGTGAAGAAGCTGCGATTCAGGGCCGCGTTACTCAGATCCGTAAGCAGATCGAAGAAGCGACTTCTGACTACGACCGTGAAAAACTGCAGGAGCGCGTTGCGAAACTGGCAGGCGGCGTTGCGGTAATCAAAGTTGGCGCAGCGACCGAAGTTGAAATGAAAGAGAAGAAAGCACGCGTTGACGATGCCCTGCACGCGACCCGTGCTGCGGTTGAAGAAGGCGTGGTTGCCGGTGGTGGCGTAGCGCTGGTTCGCGTTGCCGCTAAACTGGCTGGCCTGACCGCTCAGAACGAAGATCAGAACGTCGGTATCAAAGTTGCTCTGCGCGCAATGGAAGCTCCGCTGCGTCAGATCGTATCCAACGCCGGTGAAGAGCCGTCTGTGGTTGCGAACAACGTGAAAGCCGGTGAAGGTAACTACGGTTACAACGCCGCAACTGAAGAATACGGCAACATGATCGACTTCGGTATCCTGGACCCAACCAAAGTGACGCGTTCTGCTCTGCAGTACGCAGCATCCGTTGCTGGTCTGATGATCACCACCGAGTGCATGGTCACTGACCTGCCGAAAAGCGACGCGCCTGACTTAGGTGCTGCTGGCGGTATGGGTGGCATGGGCGGTATGGGCGGCATGATGTAATCGTGCGCTATACCCCTTAGAAATAAAGAACCCTCGGGCAGAAATGCTCGGGGGTTTTTCTTTTTGTCGTCTTTTTAGTATAAGGTTGTACATCCGGGCCAGTGCGTCCAGCTCATTGATCGTGGGGAATAACATGCAGGTAAAATATTTAGCAGGGATTGTCGGCGCAGCATTGTTGTTAGCAGGTTGCAGCTCCAGCAACGAATTGACCTCTGGTGGCCAGAACGTACGCTTTGTTGAGGATAAACCGGGTTCCGAATGCCAGCTGTTAGGCACTGCGACCGGTACGCAGAGCAACTGGCTGTCCGGGCAGAATGGTGATGAAGGCGGCTCTATGCGCGGTGCGGCAAACGCTCTGCGTAACCATGCGGCAGAAATGGGAGGCAACGTGATTTACGGCGTCAGCAGCCCGACGCAGAATCTGTTGTCCAGCTTTGTCCCGACAGATAGCCAAATGAACGGCCAGGTTTATAAGTGCCCGAATTGATTTAACAGGTGCCTCTCTTGAGCCAATAGAGGCACCTGGCATATTTTTTAGCGCGCGTTGATTTTGGCCTGTGTCGCCATGTAGAACGCATGTAAAGGCCGCAGGCACTCCTCCAGCGACAGCATTCTTCCCGGCTGAGAAGGAATAATTTGGCTAAAAATCTGGCAGGGCTGATGCTTTGCGTGCACTTCTTTCAGTTTTGGGCTCTTCTCAATTAAGCGCATCACTACGCTATTCTCCTGCTCTGACGGATGGGCGGCGTTGGTTTTAATCACCGCGCCGGAGATGATTTTTCGTCCTGCCTCCGTATCACAGCAGTACAGCACGCCCAGATAATGGGAAAACAGATTGAGCTTCCACTCATCCTGGATGTACTGTTGATAATCAACATTCTTGTTATTCGTTAAATCCAGGGCATATAGCATCAGGCTTTCCAGTGATGACGTTAAATTTTTAATCAGTTCGTTATCACCGGCGTTTTTAAGAGATTGCTGAACTCCAACCAGCAGCGCTTCAACCTGCATATCATCAATGCGCAGCGTAGCAATTTGCTCGTTTTGCAGCACCAGAATGAGCGTTGACCAGGTATCTCCTGGTTTTAACGTAATCGATATGACTCGCCTTTCCGAATTGGGCTGCTGGACTTCCGGCATATCTATAACCGGGGTGTTTTCTATGAGCTGCTCATTAAAAGCGACCAGTTCGCTCTTATAACTTTCACCTTCAGCGTTTAAGCGCTGTAATACGATGGCCATCCTGTGTTGTAAAACTAACAGGAGGTCGGTAAGCGCCTGGGCCTGAAGATAGTAAGACTGGCAAAGTTGATTACTCAGCTTTACTTTGAGCATTAAAGCTAAAAATTTGTCTTCATATTTAATTGATGCGGTATTAAAACCAATAAACGTGCCTTGCATTCGGATCTCCTTTTCCTGAGGGTTACGCTGGTGCCAGCGTGCGTAGCTGTGATAAATCAATGATGCGATCGGCCGAGGCAATGGTGGATGGCCGATGGGCGACGATGATTCGGGTAATGCTTAGCCCAGAGATAGACTGGTTAATCACCGACTCATTTTTAAGATCGAGATGACTGGTGGCTTCATCCATAAACAGAATGCTGGGTTTTCGATAGAGGGCGCGAGCGATTAAGAGCCGCTGTTTTTGCCCGCCAGAGATGCCTAAACCGAGCTCGCCGACAATGGTTTCGTACCCCATCGGCATTTTCATGATTTCATCATGGATATTACATCTGCGTGCGCATTCAACGATAAAGTCCATATCGGCGTTATCTTCAAAGCCGCTGATATTATCGATCAGGGAACCCGAAAAGAGTCTGTCTTCCTGCAGAACGCAGGCCGTTCCATGACGGAAGTTGTTAATGCCGATTTTCTGAATATCGAGGTTATCCGCTATCACATCGCCGCTGGTTGGGGACAGCAGGCCGCACATGACTTTCAGTAGCGTGGTTTTACCGACGCCGGAAGGGCCGACCAGCGCGATGGATTCGCCCGGTTCAACGGTAATATTTAAATTAGAAAAAATAGGCTGCGAGAACGGATCGTACTGGTAGCTGAGATTCTTCACTTCCAGTTTAACGCCCGTGTTTTCTGCAAAAACGCGTCGTGAAGGCAGTTCTTTTTCCGGCTCGCTAAAGACGATCTCTGAAAGACGCTCATTATGTAACGACAGCATACGCAGCTGCATAATCAGATCGATCAAACTTGAGGCGCGCTGCGAGAACTGACCGCGATAGGCATTAAAGGCCATAAACATGCCAAGGGTCATATTGTTATCAATAACCATAATTGCCCCCAGCCAGAGAACCGCAACCTGGTCGATAGAAGTAATAAAGGTATTAATACCGCCAAACATCATATCGAACCGAGTCTGTTTGATGCCGGCATTACAGGCGTCGATGTTGATATTTAACCAGTGCTGCGAACGGCGTTCTTTTAAGTTCAACGCCTTAATGGTTGAAATACCGTAGAGCGACTCCATAAAGTGCGAGCTGGAACGGGCGCCCTTGATAACCTGCTCTTCGGCAACGCGGCGGTAGAAGCTGTAGGTCGCAAAACGCATGATGACGTAGCATAAAGTAAAGCCCACCACGACCCAAACCAGCCAGCCGCCATAAAGCGTTAGCATAATCAGCAGGCCAACGGTCATAATCGAATCGATAATGCCGGTAACAATGCTATTGGTGAAGGTTGAGCGGATAGTATCCAGCGAGGAGAAACGAGACTGAATATCGCCCAGATGGCGCTTCTCAAAAAAGGATAACGGCAGGCTCGCCAGATGATCGAACAGCGTTGTCTTCCACTGAATATTGGTCAGCGTATTTAACGTTAATGAAATCCAGGCCCGCAGCATACTAATAAATGTACGGAAGAGCGTGAAGAAGACCAGACCAATACAGATAACCGAAAGCAGGCTCTGATCGTGCGCCATGATGACGTGGTCGGTAACCAGCTGCGTGCCGATGGGTAACAACAGGCCGATAGCCTCAACCACTACCGAAAAGGCAAAGATCTTGAGCAGGACGGATTTCAGCCCAACAATATTACGCATCAGGTCCAGCAGGCGTAGACGAGATTTCGCCTGTTCCTGCTGAAAGTTTTGGTCCGGCCATAGCTCCAGCGCAACGCCGGTAAAGTTATTGGACATTTCCTGGATGCCAATAACCCGTTTACCCAACGCCGGGTCGTGAACAATAAAGCTGCTTTTACGCACTTTAGTGAGCACCACGTAATGATTCAAACCCCAGTGGATGACGCAGGGCAGCTTTAGCTGCTTGATTTCATCCAGGTCGAGGGATAGCGCGCGGCTTTTCAACCCGGCATGTTCCGCCGTTTTGCTCAACGACATGAGCGTAACGCCCTGAGAAGGACTGCCGTAGCGATGGCGGAAGTTGAACAGGTCGATATTGAGCCCGTAGAAGCCGCAAACCATCGCCAGACAGGCGATACCGCATTCGGCAGCCTCCGACTGTAATATCACCGGCGTTTTATGGCGGAGCGAAAAATTTAGCTTATCGGTAATCGTTTTAAACAGTTCTTTATGCATCGATCGGGCCACTCACGCTTTGCGTCATCTTATAGAAAGGGGTAAACATCCACATATAAAGCGGACGTTCTTCAAGAAAAACTACCGCCTGAGCCTTCAGGCCGTTAGAGAGCGTGAGCGTTTTTCCGTTGTAGTTAAAAGTCTTGTCTTTAATTTTTATAATGGCTTTATAGAGCGCCAACTCCTGCTGGCTAGTGCCGTTATTAACGTTGGTATATTCAGCCATCTCCTGGCGTGATGCTGGAACCGAGGAGATAGAAATAACCTTTCCTGGAAACTGCCCAAATTTATCCGCAGGAAAAGCATCATAGCGAATATTAATCGTGTCGCCTGGCTTCACATAAGGGATAGTATTATTGGGTAACCATAGGATGAGATAATACTCAATATCCCCTGTGGGTTTGATCTGTGCGAGGCTGCTGCCGTTCTCAACCATCTGCCCCTTAGTCACTGCCAGCGACTCAATCTTGCCATTGGTCGTTGCTTTAATAATGAGATTACCATTCGCGTTGGATTCTACCAGCTGATTTTTGTAATCATTGATTTGATTGTGCTGGCTGGAGATCTGATTATCAAAGTCTGCTGCTTTGGTTATTTTATCGCTATTGGTTTGCGTGAGCTGAGATTCCAGCTGCATTTTTTGGGTAACCAGGGATTGATAGGCGCTTTGCTGTTGAAAATATAAAGAATGCTGATAGTTATACTGGTCTTTAGTGATCAGACCATCCTTGAGGTATTTATCATAGCTGGATAAGTTGGTATGCATTTTGTTTAAGCCTACCTGAGTCGTCGCCAGCATGCGATTAGTTTCAGCCAGTGAGGCGCTGGTAGTTTTAATCTGTTTATCAAGGGCGGTTAATGTTTCAGCTTTATTGCGCGTCAGTTTGCTTATAATATCTTCCGCATTAGCAATTTTTTCATTAATCACTTCAATTTGGGCTGCGCTCACATTCCCATTAATGGTATTACGCGAAACGTCAAGCTCATAAAGCGGTTGGCCTTTGTTTACGATATCACCCACTTTTACGTGCTGATTAACAACAAAACCTTGCTGTGGTGCGAAGACGTTCACGGAGTGGGGGAGCGTAATGACTTCGCCACGCACATCAATGCGCTGAGTGAAGGTACAAAATATGAGAGATAATACAAGAGCAATAAGAAAAAGTGATGCTAACAAGGTAACCAACCATGCCGGGATGCCTGCTAACAATAATGCTTTCCCTTTCCAGTGAATTTTTTTGTACTCAATCGCTTCCTTGCGATAGATATTTTTTAACATTGTTATCAGCTTTGAGATAGAGAATTAAGATAAAAGAAGGCTCGTCAGAGCCTTCATAAAGTTATGGTCTGAAAACTTTCTTACCAGTAGGCTAGCGTACCATCAACAAATCCATCAAACATCTCGATACATTTATCGAGAGTGATATCCCAGCCAACCATGGCACCAGCAATAGCGCCACCAACGCCGCCAACGCACAGACCGTAAATCATCCCCACCGCCTGGCCAATTGACCCGATACCCAAAATGCCGCCACCGTTACCGCCGAAGATGCCGCCCATAGCAGAACCGGCAAGTGCGCCAGCTGTGGCGCCTAAAATGGATGCTCCGATAGCTTCAGCGCTATTAAAAACAATACTGGTTAAGGCTCCAGTTATCGATGAGAAGTCCCAGGAGTAGCCACCAGAAATCTCTTCCATTTCAAATACAGTGAGTTGTTTCATTATATATTCCTTTAATATATGAGTGCTTTAAGAAAACAACAACAAGTCAAAATCTATTTTGACATTTTTAGAAAATGAAATACACGAAGGTGCAAGGTGGTATTTCGAGGCTGATTCTAATATGTGACTGTTATTTTTCAATGTCCGTGTTGATGATTGATTAGTGAATTTTTAGCGGTTCATGTATCAGCTTTAGTGAATTAATATTGATGGCGTGATTGTGTGTGAGAGAACGGATTGATAACGACAGGCATTTTAACCGCCACACTTCAGGCTGCCTGAGCGTTGGCTGAGCGCGCTCAGCCCAGCCACTTAATGCAGTAAACTGCCAGGTATTCTCTCACTCACCACTCGAATAATTTTGGATTTATAACGTTTTTGCTTTTATTCATCATTAAGTCTATGTAAAACTTGCTGGTATATGCTTATATCCTTGCTCACAGGGGAATTATTCCTCCTGCAGGATGACCTCTAAATCTGTTTTTATCTCCCCAGTGATGCCTGCAGAGACATTTTTAGCGATTTTAAAATAGTCAGCAGTGAGCGTTAAATCCTGACTCTTAGTACTGACGAAGGGGTAGGCACTCAGATCGTTAAATTTTATCGCAGAACCATTTTTTTTAAGAATGATACCTATGTTTTGAGCGCCGTCTGGTAATGAATTTAGTAATAGTCCATTTACGCTTGTTGATGCTACAGATATAGGGCTAAACCAGTAAACATATTTTTTATTGATTTCTGAATCCGGGCAGTTAATATCGAGGGTGATATTTTTGGACTTGCCTGCGGCACTACCGACAGCTACGGAATTTAAATCTGAAATATCAATGGTTGATAGTTTTACGATACCTCCATTGCGCGGCGAGATTTCGCAGGTAGTTTCCTTAAAAGTAATGTTAGTCAAATCCACATTGATTCTGAATAATTCAGCGGTATTCGATGCACCCGTGTTGGTCTGATTTGGCGGGCCAGCCATAAAATAAACCGCCGTTTTGTTTCCCTTTTGTTTCGTTATGGGGCCGGTTTTCACTAACCAGACCATGACCTGTCCAGACGCTTTAGAAAAATAATGATTGCTGGCTATTTCTGGCTGGTCTATTTCTGCAGGGGAAAAATAGTTAACTGATGGTAAGGTAATATCAGAAATCTGAAACCCAATACCGGGGATACCTGTCTCATAAACTATTTTTCCACCAATTTTAGTAATATTAGATGGGCTTACGACAGGTACGGTTCTGACGACATAAACATCGCTGGAACTACACGATGAAAATGTTTTGGGATTTACACTTCCACGTCTTGCCGACGCTAATATGCTACCGTCAGGTAATGTGGAATCCGCGATGACAGAACCGTTAAAACTAACGGTAATCGCACCGCCACCCGTTTTACTATATGAGCAGGTAGCCACCGCCTGTAAGCTTATGCTGAGTAAACTAATAATAAAAAAAAGACATTTCATAGTATTACTTTCCGTGTTGGTGGCAAACCGCAGTCGTCTGCGCGATGCCTTCGATTTCCGTAGCCAGACTATAAGCCGCTTTACACCGCTGGTCAGTCTTTGAACCCCACTGGGCATAGACTTCACCGTTATCTTTTAGACCGGACATGTAGACCATCCCACCATCAGACACGATACTGGCCTGGGCATTTTTATCGGTAGTTGACGTTACCGTTGCGCCATACGGCACGTTTTCGCCTGATGCTCTCTTAAGGATAAGGAATGCGCGGCGGCCAATATTACCCGCGAAGTTCGCCCGTACCACGGCTGCACGGGTAGGCACGACTTTTTGCGTCGTATTTGGCAATTCCATATTATTCCCCAGAGTCGTGCTATCTAAGGTTACGTTGGTCCGATGGTATGGCGTAACGTACGGAATAATCGCGTAGCCGCGGGAGTCCGTTTCGATAGTCGCGTCGTTTTCCAGGCGTACATTTTTCAGCCCGGGTGCTTTAACCAATACGGCGGTTTCAGACATTTCCTGACCCAGGGTAATACCGTCGGCATGCATTAATACGCCGCCGCTCAGACCATAGTTAATCAACTGGCTATGTTTGGCATAACTGTAGCCGGCGTTAACTGAACCCGTTGAACCACGATAGTTGCCGTAGACGCCGCCGCTGGCATCCTCCCGATTGCTGTAGCCCTGCTGTACGTTCCAGTCGAGGTTATGATTTTCCAGCGCCACCCCGCTCAGAGAAACATACTGATCGGTCGAGCCCGGGCTGCTGTTGGTGACGTTGTAGGTCGCATAAGCATTAGGCAACAACTCGCTTAAAGGAATAGAGATATTAAATGAAATGACATGGTCATCCTCTACATAACGGCCGGAGCCACTATTTCCCCAGCTGTAGCGGCTATAGCTATAGCCGGCATAATAGTTAAAGCGACGGAACCCGCCGTTGTAACCAATATTCAGCGAGTTATTGTGGCGCTTGCTGTCCCAGTAATCCTCGAATATACCGGATACAGAAAGGCTACCTAACCCGGCCCCCAGGCTTTGGCTGACGGTAATATTGGTTCTGTTACGCAGAGAGCGTGGAGTATAGCCGCCGTATCTGTTGCTATAGGTGTTCATCACATCGCTTAGCGTATTGTACCCGGAGGTCGAATAGCGGTAGCCGGCTACGGTAATATTGGTGCCGGTCTCAAGAATATTTTTACCATAGCGGATACGCCAGGATTGGCCGGACGTTTTATCTTCATCTTTCTTGTGGGACCAGGCTGTCGTGACGTCTGCGGAAACCGCGCCAATATCGCCAAGGTTTTGCCCGACTCCGAAAGCGAGCGCCTGATAGTTGGATGCCGCCTGCAAACCGGTATAGAAAGTGGTGTTGCTTAAGACACCGTAGCCGATCGTAGCCTGCGTAAACGGTTTTTCATCTATATTGCCGTCATATGGGCGATATTTACCGCTCGTGATCTCATACTCCATCTGGCCTTCTCTGAGCATTAATGGCAGAGAGGCGTAAGGCACGACGAAGTTCTGTTGGGAACCATCGGACTCCTCGACGGTGACGTAAAGGTCACCGTTGCCGCCGGTCGAGTAGAGATCGGTGATTTCGAAAGCGCCCGGAGCGACAAAGGCCTGGTAGATTTGATAGCCATTCTGTTTAATGACGATGCGAGCGTTGGTCCTGGCAATACCACGAACAACAGGCGCGAAGCCGCGCAGGCTTTCAGGAATCATGTCCGTATCGGTTGCCAGCTGAATCCCCGTGAAGGGCACGCTGTCAAAAATGCTGGAGAGAGAGGTGCTTTCACCCATGACTAAGGTGCTTTTCAACGACACAATGCTTCGCTGCGCATAGAGATAGACGGAATCCCAGTCACTCTTCGTGCCTGCTGATTTATTCCAGGTACTAAGGTTGCGCAGGCGCCACGGCCCAATGTTCAGGCCGGATTGTAGGTTAAGATTGTAATACTCATTGTCCGCTTCATAGTCTTTGCCCGAACTAAACTGATAGTTGGTCAGCAAGGCGTTAATACCGTCATCAAACTCATCGGGAGAAACAAATCCCTGAGCTATCGTCGACAGGGCTGCCTGCGGTATGGATATCAGCAGCTGTTGAGTATTAAAGTTAAAATCGGTGGTGAAATCCGGGATGATGCTCGTATCAGCACAGCCGTTAGCATCCTCTTTTAATGTTGGAAATGCATCTGAACGTAAACCATAGGTGGTTAATTTAGCAATGCTTAAACATGGCGCGAGTTTTAAGGCATCAGTCGCCGGATCTTTTTTGTCAACAAAGCGAATATCGGCCGTTTCTTGCAGACTATTATTTAAAATAACGTCAATGCGGTACACCCCTGGTGCCTGTGCATCCCTGGTTGAATACAGGGACAGGTCCGGTATTGAGGATGGATCGCCCTGATTTACTGATTTTATAAAAGCGGGATCAAAAAAATCACGTGCCAGGGCATTAGCGCTTAAACCGAGAGCGAGCGCCGGAACGAGAACGAAAAATGTGTGGTAGGTTCCGGATAGCGCCCCTCCCATCTTTTTTATTGAAATAGACATACTTTTCACCCTGGCCAATGAAAAAGAATTTAAATCGATGAGGTGTTAGCTGGGCCCGAGCCCCCATTATCCGTAGCCACCTTCCATACGATCTCTGAACCATTTATACCTGCAGGCAAAGTAAATTCTTTGCTGGAAAAAGCATCAATGTTATTAACTGAACTAGTAATATCCCTGCCGTTTATTGTTATTGTTTTAAAATAAATAAAGAATGGGGTCGGGTTTTTTAACGTTATTTTATTACCGGACTTACGCCACTGCAGATTTTTGGCCTCAGTAGTAATATTCATATCCTGAATAGCGCGTGGACGATAGATGAGGCGCATTCTGTGGCGAACGGCGAGCTGCAGCTTGTTTTTATCGGCTTCACTATCGCTGGTTGGCGGGATAGACATAACGTTAAAGAAGTAGACGGTTTCACGATCCTGCGGTGCTTTGGATATATACGCATTAGGAAAAACACGCACCGTATTCGTTTGCTTTCCCTCCAGACGGAAAAGCGGAGGCGTCACCATAAAAAAGCTGTCTTTCGTTCCTTCAGGTGCTTCTACCCAGGATTTAATAAGATATGGCGTATCATCTTTATTTTCAATGTTTGCGCTGATTTCTCGCGCGCCTTCTTTATAAAGATGACGGGTTGAATCCACCACGACTCCGCTGTGGGCTACGAAGCTGATGGTAATAAAAGAAAGTGTAGTTAGCCTTAATAATGACTTCAGCATAATTCATTCCCTGAATATAAGAATGGGGTTTACCTCAGGTAAACCCCGGCATGCTTATTAGTAGCTAATAGTAAAGGTTGCTACACCCTTAACTGCACCATCGGTAACGCCATTTGCGGTTTTAACGTATGCGGCTTTATAACGCAGATAAGAAGGCGTACCCGCAGTATATGCAATAACCTTAGGCGTAGTGCCGGTGAAGCTTACGCGAGTTCCATCGGTATTAACTACGGTAACCGCAGCGTTAGTCGCCGGGCTGGCCGCGGAGTTGGTCAGCACGTCATCCTGGCCGCTGATATAGTCGCCTGTTACGGTGACGTTGATATTGCCACTAAAGTCTTTAGCGCCTTTCTGGCAGTCTTCGATTTTGTACTCAATATCTTTTGCTGTAGACATATACGGTGCGTTGACAGCCAGGGCCTCCAGCACGGATGCTTTTACATCATCCAGCGTTAAAGATCCGCCTGAAATCATCGCGGACGGCGTTACGTTACAGGATTCGCCGGTGTCGGTTACGTTGCCCAGAATAGTCAGATTAGAACTGTTTCCTGCCGCAAAAGCCTGGGCACTCAGAACTGCTGAAGCAGCGACCATTACAGCTACAATTGTTTTTTTCATTTATTTAATCCATATAGAGATACTAAAGTCCTGAATAGCGTCATGGCGTGGATGTTAATTAGTATGAATAGTAATAACTAGCATTCCGCTATGCTGCCTGAGCGCTATCGTTATCTTTCTCCTGCCGCCACTATTGTACAAATCAGCGCGTATTGTGCCGGAGCGGTAACAAATCTAAGTGCAGGATAGATAAAATGCATGTGAATTCTGCTTGAATTTAAAGCTTGTTTATTGAAGGTTGCAAATTCACAAGTAGACTTCGTAGATAATAACGAGCGTATCTGGAACGTATAGTTGTAAATCAGTCTTCCCTTTGGTTCAAATATCATGATAATATTATCTTTGCTCTGGGAGGAGCGGGAATTTATCCTTGAAATTATCTAATCTGGCAGGCTAAAAGGGATGTGTTGTGTTTGCTAAAGGTGAATTTGAATTTAATTCATCTTTGTTTCATATGGAATGGTGAGAGAGGATTGGGATTATGATATTCAATGAATATATCATTAATAATGAAGTTATTTTTAATGTAAATATGAATGAGCTACAGCCTGTAGGAGAGAATGGGGACAGCGTGACCCTCAATGTGCCAACGGCACGCTGCCTGCAACTTTTGCTCGAAAGCAACGGGAAGATTATATCCAGGGAGGAGTTTCTGGATATAGTGTGGAAAAATAGAGGGATTGTTGTTTCTCAGAATACGTTCTATCAGAACATTTCCTTGCTAAGAAAATCATTACTGAAAGCAGGATTATCGCAAGATATTATTGTCACAGTAAGGCAGCGGGGATTTGTTCTCGCCGCAGGATCAAATATCGCGTCATTCTTCCGAACGGACGAAAAAGAGCCAGAAAACCCTGAAAATGTGCAGATCACCGCGAGCACATCTTCGCCTCCGGTTGAGAACAATGTGACTCATAATTTAGCCATTCAGGAAGATGCGCAAAAAAGTTTCAATGACAATAAAGCAACAGAGTTCAAATTACCAAAGTGGATTTTACCCCTGCTATTGGTTATGACCGCAGCAAACATTCTTTCTCTTTTCTTGTAGCTTTAATGAATGGGTTAACAGCTTGCTTTTATATTTGCTTTTACTTTCTTTCAGAAAGGATAACGGCTGGTTTTACGAAAATGATTAAGCAGTAGTATTTATATACCAGTGAGTAATAGCAAATAGGCAGTCTGCCTGGCCATGCCCGGCAGACGGATTGACTATTGCTGCTTTAACCCCAAGTCGAGGGGCGTCTTGCTGGGTTCCCCGCCGATTTCCCGCGCAAGTTTTGGTACTAAATAGCCGGACACCAGCGTCAGCAATTCGCGCACGATCGCTCTGGCCTCTTCGTCACTGACCATAAAATGCGCCGCTCCCTGCACTTTGTCTAACACGTGCAGATAATAAGGCATGACGCCGGCGTCGAATAGCGCGTTGCTCAGGTCGGCAAGCGTGTTGGCGTTATCATTTACGCCGCGCAGCAGGACGCTTTGATTCAATAAGGTCACGCCAGCCATACGCAGTTTTTTCATGGACGCACGAAACGCCGCATCAATCTCGTTGGCGTGGTTAACGTGGTTCACCAGCAGTACCTGTAACGATGATGCAGCAATACGTGCAACCAGCGTATCAGTAATACGCGCAGGAATCACAATGGGCAGCCGGCTGTGAATACGCAGGCGCTTGATGTGCGGAATAGATTCCAGCTGCGTCAATAGCCAGTCGAGTTCATGATCCTTGGCCATAAGCGGATCGCCACCGGAAAAAATGATCTCATCCAGCTGGGGATGTGCCGAAATGTACTCCAGGGCCTGCTGCCAGTTACGCTTATTGCCCTGGTTTTCAGCATAGGGGAAGTGACGACGGAAGCAATAACGACAATTTACCGCGCAGCCGCCTTTCACCAGCAGTAGCGCACGGTTGCTGTATTTATGCAGCAGACCGGGCACAACGCTATGCTGCTCTTCCAGCGGATCGGTAGAGAATCCCGGGGCATTAATAAACTCTTCCTGGGAGGTAAGTACCTGACGTAGAAGAGGATCGTTGGGATTACCTGGCTCCATACGGGCAATAAAAGCCCGCGGAACACGCAGTGCGAACAGGCGTTTAGCATCACGCCCTGCCAATAGATTCGCATCAGCGTCTACATTTAAAAGATGCAGCAGTTCATCAGGACTGGTCACAACATCGGCAAGTTGCGTTAACCAATCTTCTCTGGATGGGGTATTTAGGGTTACAATATGCGCCATTTTGTGGCTTAGCTACCAATTAACAAAATTTCAGAGGGCCTTATGGCGACTTACTATAGCAACGATTTTCGTGCCGGTCTTAAAATCATGATGGACGGCGAACCTTATGCCGTTGAAGCCAGTGAATTCGTTAAACCCGGCAAAGGCCAGGCTTTCGCGCGCGTTAAGCTGCGCCGCCTGTTGACCGGTACTCGCGTTGAGAAAACCTTCAAGTCTACCGATTCTGCTGAAGGTGCGGACGTTGTCGATATGAACCTGACTTACCTGTATAACGACGGTGAGTTCTGGCACTTTATGAACAACTCTACCTTCGAACAGCTGGCCGCTGACGCTAAAGCCGTTGGCGATAACGCTAAATGGCTGCTGGATCAGGCTGAATGCATCGTGACCCTGTGGAACGGTCAGCCTATTTCCGTCACCCCGCCAAACTTTGTTGAGCTGGAAATCGTTGAAACCGATCCAGGCCTGAAAGGCGATACCGCGGGTACCGGCGGCAAGCCTGCAACGCTGTCCACTGGCGCAGTGGTTAAAGTTCCTCTGTTCGTACAGATTGGCGAAGTCATCAAAGTCGATACTCGCTCTGGCGAATACGTCTCCCGCGTGAAGTAATTCAGGCGGCGAAAGAGTTGGCGCAGCGCCATGCTGCGCCTCTACAGGTTGAAACCGCAGGCAAGGAAGATGACTCCTACACTGAAACTGTTGTTACTGTTATTGCTGAGCGGTTCTCTGCTTGCCGGGTGCAATACGGCTCGCGGCGTGGGCGAGGATATCCAGAGCCTGGGTCATGCTATTTCTCACGCGGTCAGCTAATCTTATTTCATCAGGCAATTCTTATTCATATACTCACCCTCTATCTGATTCACTTTCTTCACTTCTTTTTCTCTTAAAAATCGTCTCGCTTCCCTCATCCTGGACCAGTTTGTCTATGCTTATAGAGCACGATAACTAAAACTGGTTAATAAGGATGACATTATGGTAAAAAAAGCGATTGCAGCGTTCTTTACGGTTTTGGCACTTTCCTCTGTACTGACCGCATGTAACACCACGCGCGGTGTAGGTCAGGATATTTCAGAAGGCGGTAGCGCGATTTCGGGCGCCGCGACCAAAGCTCAGCAATAGACCATGGCGGTACGGCCGTTGGTCGTACCGTTCTTCCTCACCGTTGCCACGTCGTGTATAATTCCTGCGGAATATCATCTACCTTACGGGACGGCCTGTAAGCGTTTCACATCTGGGGACGGCCCCATCAAAGGAGCCATATGTCCTGGTTTATTCTGTTTATCGCGGGTCTGCTGGAAGTCGTCTGGGCTGTCGGCCTGAAATATACCCATGGGTTTAGCCGCCTGGTGCCAAGCGTGATAACGATTGCCGCCATGGTCATCAGCATGGCGCTGTTGTCGTGGGCGATGAAAACGCTACCCGTGGGGACGGCTTACGCCGTTTGGACCGGAATTGGCGCGGTCGGCGCAGCCGTGACGGGTATTATCCTGCTAGGCGAATCCGCCAGCCCGATGCGCATTGCCAGCCTGGCGTGTATTGTGATTGGTATCATTGGCTTGAAAATGAGCGCGCATTAATACTGCTGATTGACCCACAGCAGTTTGCTGACGTCGAATCCCTGCCGGGTAGCGATATCCAGCATCTGCTGCTTCACTTCTGGCGGGATTTTCGGCGCTCGCGCCAGTAGCCAGAGATAATCCCGGTCAGGTCCGCAAACCAGCGCGTAGCGATAATCCTTGTCCAGCGCAATCACGTTATAGCCGCCATAGAAGGGGCCGAAAAACGACACTTTCAGCGCGGCTCGCGTGGGCTCCCCGGTAAAGTAAGCCACGCCGTCGGTTTTCTGCCACATCCCCCGGTCGGGGTTGTATCCCTTATTGACCACGTCCAGCCCACCATCGTCGCGCAGGCTATAGGTTGCGGTAACTTTTTCTAAACCGCTCTCAAAATGGTGATCGAAGCGGGCAATCTCATACCAGGTGCCAAGATAGCGTTGAGGGTTGAACGGACTGACCACGGTTACGCCAGAAGGTGGCGTCGGCGCGCTGCAGGCTACAAGCAGAAATGAAGCGGCAACAACCGCAATAACGGGTAGCAGACGCATAATGTTTTCCTTGCCAGTTTTAAGCTAAGTGTAGATTCAGGCAGGAAAAATGCGGCAGAATTTTCTTGAGAAGCGAGCCCGGTAACATAATGCTACCGGGCTTATCGCCGAGGAGGTAAAAGCGGCCTCCGGCGAGCGCTTTAGATGAACAATATGCCGACCAGAGTGACGACGGTCAGAATCGCCGCGAGGCCGTAGAAGACCCACTTACCGTTGGGTACGTGAATTTTCAAATCATGCATCGCATGGTGAATACGGTGAAGTCCACACCATAGCGGCAGCACAATCATCAGGAAAATGAATGCGCGGCCAATAAAGCTATGGGCGAAAGCCAGCACGCGTTCGTAGCTGAAGGCGTCCGCGGGCGCCAGTCCGAGCGGCAGCATAATACCCACCAGCAGCACGATAACGGGGGCGACAATCGCTCCCCACATGCCGCCAGCGCCAAACAGCCCCCAGAATACCGGTTCATCAGAACGTTTTGGTTTGGGATTAATCATTCCAGCCTCCTTACCAGAACAGCGCGACAAACAGGATCACCACGGTGACGACCGCAGTGACGACCCAAAGCCCCTTAATAACCGGCTCTGGCCCCATTTTCTCGCCTTTAAGGATAATATTGGCAGCTTTCGGTGCCAGCTCAAACCAGGTTTTGGTATGCAGCAGCGCGGCTGCAAGCGTGATCAGGTTCAGGATCACGACAATCGGATTTTGCAGAAAACCGATATACCCGGCCCAGCTCTCCGCGCCGTGCTTCAGTGCGAACAATCCGTAAATCAGCACGATGCTGAACCAGACCGTGGGTACCGCTGTTCCCTCACGCAGCATATAGAAGCGATAAAACGGCAGCTTTTTCCACCAGGTGGACGGCATCGGCCGCACGTAGGGTTTGCGTTTAGTCGTCATACTGCACTCCTTAGCGTGGTTTCAGGGTGGCGATAAGAAAGTCTTTCGAGCTTTCTACCTTGCCCTGCTGGATCGCGGCCGCCGGGTCGACGTGTTTCGGGCAGACTTCGGAGCAGTAGCCCACGAATGTACATGTCCAGACGCCATTCTGGCCGTTAAGCTGCGCCATACGTTCCTTTTTACCGTGGTCGCGGCTGTCTTCGTTGTAGCGATGGGCGAGGGTGATCGCCGCCGGGCCGATAAACTCCGGATTAAGACCAAACTGCGGGCAGGCCGCGTAGCACAGGCCGCAGTTAATGCAGCCGGAGAACTGGTGGTACTTGGCCATTTGCGCCGGGGTCTGGGTGTTAGGCCCCTGATCGGGCGTGCGCGGGTTACCAATGATGTACGGCTTAATCGCTTCCAGGCTTTCAATAAAGTGGGTCATATCGACCACCAGATCGCGCTCAATCGGGAAGTTAGCCAGCGCCTCGACTTTAATGCCTTTGGTGTATTCGCGCAGGAAGGTTTTGCAGGCCAGTTTTGGCACCTTGTTCACCATCATGCCGCAGGAACCGCAAATCGCCATGCGGCAGGACCAGCGGTAGCTGAGGTCCGGCGCGAGGTTGTCTTTGATATAGCCCAGCGCATCAAGCAGCGAGGTTTGCTCATCATAGGGAACTTCATAGAAAGCGCTGTGCGGTGCGATGTCCACTTCCGGGTTGTAGCGCACCACTTCGACTTTCATGTTTTTCATCTCAGCCATTCGTCGTCTCCTTCTTCTCGGCTGCTTCCGCTTCCGCACCGTACACGCGTTTTGCCGGCGGCAGAGTGGTGATTTTCACATCACTGTACTCCAGACTGGTGTGACCATCGGCATCGCGGAAGGCGAGGGTATGCTTGAGGAAGTTGACGTCGTCGCGCTCGGTGCAGCCTTCATCCAGGCGCTGATGCGCGCCGCGGGACTCTTTACGCGCGAGGGCGGAATGCGCCATACATTCGGCGACGTTCAGACCATGGCCCAGTTCGATGGTGTACAGCAGGTCGGTATTGAACACGCTGGACGTGTCGGTGATCCGCACGCGCTTGAAGCGCTCCTGCAGCTCGGCGAGCTTATCGACCGTTTTCTGCATGAGCTCCGGCGTACGGTAGATGCCGCAGCCTTCTTCCATCGACAGACCCATTTCGTCGCGAATCTTCGCCCAGTTCTCGTTACCTTCCTGATTAACCAGATCTTTCAGGCGCTTCTCGATATCGACGACCTGCGCGTCCAGCGCGGCGCTATTGGCTTCGCCCGCTTCGGTTGCGCGCTGCATGGCCTGCTCACCGGCCAGACGACCAAAGACCACCAGCTCCGCCAGGGAGTTGGAGCCAAGGCGGTTGGCGCCGTGCAGACCCACAGAAGAACACTCGCCAACGGCAAACAGCCCTTTGATACGGGTTTCACACTGCTGGTCGGTTTCGATCCCGCCCATGGTGTAGTGTGCGGTTGGACGCACCGGAATCGGCTCTTTTACCGGATCGACGCCAACGTAGGCTTTCGAGAGTTCACAGATAAACGGCAGACGTTCAAGCAGCTTTTTCTCACCCAAATGGCGCAGATCGAGATAGACCACATCGCCTCGCGGCGTAGGGATCGTGTTGCCCTTGCGCCATTCGTGCCAGAAAGCCTGGGAGACTTTATCGCGCGGACCCAGCTCCATATATTTATTTTTCGGTTCGCCCAGCGGGGTTTCCGGACCCATGCCGTAATCCTGCAGGTAGCGGTAGCCGTTCTTGTTGACCAGAATACCGCCTTCGCCGCGGCAGCCTTCCGTCATCAGAATACCGGAGCCCGGCAGGCCGGTGGGGTGATACTGCACGAACTCCATATCGCGCAGCGGTACGCCGTGGCTGAGCGCCATACCCATCCCGTCGCCGGTGACGATACCGCCGTTGGTATTGTAGCGATACACGCGTCCAGCGCCGCCGGTAGCCAGAACTACCGCGTTGGCGCGGATCTGCACCAGCGTACCTTCCATCATATTCATCGCGACCAGACCGCGAGCCTGCCCATCATCGACCAGAATATCCAGAACAAAATGTTCGTCGAAGCGTTGGATTTGCGGGAATTGAAGCGAGGTCTGGAACAGGGTGTGCAGCATATGAAAGCCGGTTTTATCGGCAGCGAACCAGGTTCGTTCGATCTTCATACCGCCGAATCGCCGGACGTTGACGCTGCCGTCCGGGCGGCGGCTCCACGGGCATCCCCACTGTTCGAGCTGGGTCATTTCCGTCGGGCAGTGATGAACGAAGTAGTCAACGACGTCCTGCTCACATAGCCAGTCGCCGCCGGCAACGGTGTCGTGAAAATGGTACTCGAAGCTATCATGATCCTGCGCGACGGCAGCGGAACCCCCTTCAGCAGCAACGGTATGGCTGCGCATAGGATAGACTTTTGAAATTAGAGCGATTTTTGCATTTGGATTAGCTTGCGCGGCGGCTATTGCGGCGCGAAGACCTGCTCCGCCTGCGCCTATTACGGCAAGATCGGCTTGAAAAGTTTGCACGACATTCCTCCAGTTTTTGTTTATTTCGCCGCCGGGCTGGCGAAAACGTATCACTGCTCCTTTATAGGTAAGGAGTATAGCCGTAGGGTTATGAGGGAAAATTGACGTGTTCGATTTTTTTATCGTTCTGTGCGGTCGTTTATCTCATTGCTTTATGTTTTTGGGTTATCAATAAATTAAGTGTATGTAACGCGTTTACGTATTCGCACAAAATTTGTTTCATCCGCCAGTTACGAGTAGACTTCGTGCCCTTGTTTCAAATCGGAGAACGTACCATGAGCGAAACGGCAACCTGGCAGCCGAGCGCATCCATTCCAAATCTATTAAAACGTGCAGCGGTCATGGCGGAAATTCGCCGTTTCTTTACCGACCGCGGCGTGCTGGAGGTGGAGACGCCCTGCATGAGTCAGGCGACGGTGACGGATATTCATATGGTCCCGTTTGAGACGCGTTTCGTCGGTCCTGGTCATTCTCAGGGGCTGAACCTGTACCTGATGACCAGCCCGGAGTATCACATGAAGCGCCTGCTGGCGGCCGGCTGCGGCCCGGTCTTTCAGCTGTGCCGTAGCTTCCGCAATGAAGAGATGGGGCGCCACCATAACCCGGAATTCACCATGCTGGAGTGGTATCGTCCGTGCTATGACATGTACCGGCTGATCAATGAAGTGGACGATCTGCTCCAGCAGGTCCTCGACTGCCAGCCAGCCGAAAGCCTCTCCTATCAGCAAGCCTTCCAGCGTCATCTGGAAATCGATCCGCTGTCGGCGGATAAAACGCAGCTGCGTGAAGTGGCGGCGAAGCTGGATCTGAGCAATATCGCCGATACGGAAGAGGACCGGGATACGCTGCTTCAGCTACTTTTTACCATGGGCGTCGAGCCGCACATCGGTAAAGATCGTCCGACGTTTATTTATCACTTCCCGGCAAGCCAGGCGTCGCTGGCGCAAATCAGCACCGAAGATCACCGCGTGGCGGAACGTTTCGAGGTCTATTACAAAGGCATTGAGCTGGCGAACGGTTTTCATGAGCTGACCGATGCGCGCGAACAGCAGCAGCGTTTTGAGCAGGATAACCGCAAGCGCGCCGCTCGCGGCCTGCCGCAGCAGCCAATCGATCGTCATCTGCTGGCCGCTCTCGAAGCCGGGCTGCCGGATTGTTCCGGCGTGGCGCTGGGCGTTGACCGCGTCGTGATGCTGGCCCTGGGGGCAGAAAGCATCGGTGAGGTTCTCTCTTTCACCGTCGACCGCGCCTGATCCTCTCTCAGCTTCCCTTTCGATGATGGAAGGGAAGCCCGCCTTTTAGCCCTAATACCCACAAGAACCGTTTGGGTTTTTGCTACTATCCGCGCTCATTTTTTTTGGCTATCCGGCATCCTCTGCCGCGATACCGCGTTTGGATAGATTTATGCACCAGCAAATAAAGAAGATGAGCCTGATTGGGCTGATATTAATGATCTTCACCTCGGTATTTGGTTTTGCAAACAGCCCCTCTGCGTTCTACCTGATGGGCTACAGCGCGATGCCGTTTTATCTCTTCTCCGCTCTGTTTTTCTTTATCCCTTTTGCGCTAATGATGGCGGAGATGGGAGCGGCCTATCGTAAGGAGGAGGGCGGGATCTATTCATGGATGAATCATAGCGTCGGCCCGCGCTTTGCGTTTATGGGGGCCTTTATGTGGTTTTCATCCTATGTGGTCTGGATGGTCAGCACGGCGGCTAAAATTTGGGTGCCGTTTTCCACATTCTTATTCGGCGCGGATAAAACGCAATCCTGGGCGCTGGCCGGACTGACCTCCACGCAAACGGTCGGTATTCTTGCCGCGTGCTGGATGCTGCTGGTGACCTTTGTCGCGGTAAAAGGCATGCACAAAATCGCCAAAATTACCGCCGTCGGCGGGATCGCGGTCATGGGCCTTAATCTGGTCCTGCTGCTGGTGAGCCTGGTGATTTTACTGCTCAACGGCGGCCATTTTGCCCAACCATTGGATTTCACGGCCTCGCCTAATCCAGGCTATCAGTCCGGTCTGGCGATGCTATCGTTCGTGGTTTTTGCCATCTTTGCCTACGGCGGAATCGAAGCGGTTGGCGGTCTGGTGGATAAAACCGAGCAGCCGGAAAAGAATTTTGCCAAAGGCATTGTTATCGCGGCGGTCGTCATTTCTGTTGGCTATTCGCTGGCGATTGTTCTGTGGGGCGTGAGCGCCAACTGGCAGCAGGTATTGAGCAACCCTTCCACGAACCTCGGTAATATTACCTACGTGCTGATGACCCGCCTTGGCGCCACCCTGGCTAATGCGATGCATCTGCCGCCCGCCGTCGCCGCCCTGAGCGGATTATGGTTTGCCAGAATCACCGGACTCGCCATGTTCCTCGCTTATACCGGCGCTTTCTTTACCCTGAGCTACTCGCCGTTAAAGGCGATTATTCAGGGCACGCCAAAAGCGCTCTGGCCTTCAGCAATGACGCGAATTAACGCTAACGGTATGCCGGCGAACGCCATGTGGTGGCAGTGCCTGCTGGTGAGCGTGTTTATTCTGCTGGTTTCCTTTGGGGGCGATACCGCGTCGGCGTTTTATAACAAACTGACGCTGATGGCGAATGTCTCTATGACGCTGCCGTATCTGTTTTTAACGCTGGCATTTCCTTTTTTTAAGGCGAAGCAGGATCTCGATCGCCCCTTTGTGATTTTTAAACACCGCGGCTCGACGCTGCTGGCGACCGCCGTTGTGGTACTGGTGGTGGCATTTGCCAATATCTTTACCGTGATTGAGCCGGTGATGGAAGCGGGTGACTGGAGCAGCGCGCTGTGGATGGTCGGCGGACCGGCTTTCTTTTCGCTGCTGGCGCTGGGGATCTATGAGAATTACCGCCGGCGTACGGCGGTGCAGCTGATGGTCGAGGAGAGCTAAAACGCTGGCCTTGCCTGCGTTCAGGCAAGGCCGTTCTTACAGGCTGCCGGGCGTGCGGCTGGTTTTCCCTGCCGAGGTCAGCGCCCTGCTGCTTTTTCTGCCATCGATGCTCTCCAGGCGCATCTGGAACGGCGGGAACGGCATATCGATACCGTGCTCGCGGAATCCGGCCAGAATCAGCTGGTGCATCTCGTGGCGCAGCGGCATCCGGTGACCCATTTCGGCGGCGTAGATACGCAGCTCGAAAATCTGGATCCCCTGCTGCAGATCAACGAGGAACGCTTCCGGCGCCGGGGTATCGATAACCAATGAACAGCGGTGCGCGGCATTTAACAGGATCTGCGCCACCTCTTCGGTATCGGCATCTACCGGAGCAGGCACCGTTAGCACCACGCGGGTCACGGAATCCGACAGCGACCAGTTGATGAACTGTTCGGTGATGAACGCCTTGTTCGGTACGATAATCTCTTTACGGTCCCAGTCGCTGATGGTGGTGGCGCGGGTATTAATACGCGTCACGCTGCCGGTGAGATCGCGAATGGTGACCGTATCGCCAATGCGGATCGGTTTCTCAAACAGGATAATCAGGCCCGAGATAAAGTTGGCGAAGATCTCCTGCAGGCCAAAACCGAGACCCACACCGAGCGCGGCAATAAGCCACTGCAGCTTGGACCACTCAATCCCAATCATCGAGAAGCCGACCAGACCGCCGATCAGCATCAGCAGGTACTTAGTGATGGTGGTGATGGCGTAGCCGGTGCCCGGCGTCAGTTCCAGATGCTGGAGGATAGCCAGCTCCAGCAGCGCGGGCAGGTTGCGCACCAGCTGGGTAGTAATAATCAGCACCAGGATGGCTATCAGCACTGCGCCGAGGGTAATCGGCTCCAGGCTCTCAACGCCCTGTACCGTGGAGGTGACGTCCCACAGCGAGATATTCTCCAGGAAGCCAAACGCGGAGTGGATTTCTGACCACAGCACGATAACCGACACCAGCGCGATCAGCATCAGCAGGGAGCGCACCAGACGCAACGACTGGGTACTGATGGCATCAAGATCGACCTCGCTGACCTCAGCTTCCATCGAACCTTCCGGGCTGCTGGTATGCTGGACTTCCTCTTCGCCGCGGGCGCGCTGGGCGAGGATCTCCGCCCGACGGTGCTTCGCGCGATCGAACGCCAGGCGGCGCCGCTGGATCAGCATCCAGCGGCGTATGATGTGATAAACCACCAGCAGCAGGAACCAGATGGCGACCGAGGTTTCAAGCCTGGCGAGCAGCGCCTGCGACGTGGCGAGATAGCCGATCGCCGCCGCCAGCATCGCTATCAGCGGCGCGCCGAGCAGCATATTCCACAGCAGCCGGTTCAGCATATTGTCGCCGCTGCCTTCTTTGTCGAGATACAGCGGAATGCCGGCGCGTTTCAGGCTCAGGGTCACCATCGCCAGCGCGCCGCAAATCAGCATAAAGCAGAGGCGGCCCAGCGAGGCGGAGAACTCGCGATCGTTGAGGTTATCGAAAGTAATCAGCGCCATAATCAGCGGCACGATCAGCCCGATGCTCATCAGGTAGTAGCGCATCGCTTTGCTGACGCGGCTGCGCGGCCAGCCAAAGTGGGCGATAAACAGGCCGTTAGGGCGGGCGAACGTGGCGCAAATCATCACGACCCACAGCAGCGGTACCGTGGCGGTGACGCTATCGCCAATCGCCACGGCCAGCGGGAAAGGCCAGGCGGCCTGCAGGCCATAGCCCAGCGTCATCCACAGCACCGGCAGCGGCGAGGCCACCAGTATGGACCAGAACACCGTGCGCAGGGTGAGCCAGAAGTGATCCTGCGTAACCTTACCGACGCGCGCGCTGGAGCGCTCAAGGAAGCTGGTGAAATGGCGGCGTGAGCTAATACTGAACCCCACCAGAATGAGCGCGACGAAGAGCGGCAGCAGGGTCTCTTTGCTGGTCAGCATCATCATGCTGGCCTTACCGAGCTGGCTCATGGTATCGAGCGAGATCAGGCGGCGGAGATCCTGAACGATCTCCAGCGGCCATGAGAAGCCGATTGGGCTGACGTCCGAGGTCCAGAACAGATAGCGGTGGGTCGCTTCGTTGATCTCTTTAAGCGCATCCTCTAGCTGACCGTTGGCGACCTTCAGCTTGGTCAGTTCGAGCATAAGCGTATCGCCGCCGCGCAGCAGGGAGTTGAGCAGCTCGGTCTGCGTGCGCATCTGGGCCTGCAGAATACGGGTCTGTTCCGCGGTGAGCGGTTCACCGCTGGCCTGACGAATTTGTCTTAGCTGCGGCTGTTTGCCGAGCTGATCTTCATAGCGTAAACGCTGCACGCGCAGCTGCGCCATTTCGGTATCCAGCTGCTGCGGCCGCGGGATTTCCGGCAGCCGCGCCACCTGCGCGCGCAGGGCTTCGCCAAGCAGATTGGAAGAGCCCAGCCACTGGGACTGCTCGCGCAGGGTGTTTAACGCCTGACGCACCTGGAGGGTCTGATTGGTCGCCTGGCGCTGCTGCGAGGCGATCAAATCCATCCGCTGCGCCTGCTGGTTAAGCGCCTGCGACAGCTCGCGGTTAACTTTAAACTGCGCCACGATATCCGGCGGCAGATTTTCGCTGTTTTCCGCCAGCAGTTCGGTGCTTTCCAGCGCTTTCTCCGCCTCGCGCTGCCGTTGGTTATTGAGCTGATTTCTCAGCGCCTGTAGCCAGGCGTCGAGCTGCTCGCTCTCTTTCTGCGCCAGCTCGGATCGCAACCGTGAGAGCTCCTGGCGGTTATTGGCGGACAGCTGCGCCAGATCCAGCTCATCGACCAGTGCTTTCAGCCGCGCAGACTCCGCCTGCAGACCAAGATTTTGCGCCTGTGCCAGCGGGGTATTGCTGCTTTGCGCGCCGACCCGGCGTTCAACCTCATTCAGCTGGCGGCGGGCATCGCTCTGCTGCTGCGGCAGCTGGTTGAGGGAGTCGGCGATGTCGCGGGCGCGATCCTGCTCCTGCTGAGCTTTACGACTGGCTTCCAGCAGCTGGCTGCTGACCTGGAGAATCTCCTGGTTCAGGGCATCGGAGGAGAGGGTAGTGGAGACCTGGCGCGGCTCATCGCTGAGATTGTTGAGCTGCGCGCGCAGGTTTTGCGACAGTTTGGGGAAGTTATCGATAACGTCCTGGTACTGGCGGGCGCGCTCAAGGGAAGCATTACGCTCCTCAAGGGCGTTCAGGGCAGATTGCAGGACTTCAACGGTTTCAGGCTGGGCGGGCTTTGCCGCCTTCGCCTGTTCCAGCTCCTGGGCTATCTGTTTAGCATCCGGGGCTGTCGCTGCGTACGCCCCAAAACTGAGGCACCAGGCCAACAGGAAAGTGTATATCAGGCGCACGGCGTAACCTTTTTTCAGGAATTAACCTTCGTCTTGTTTATCGTCAACCAGCGGGCTGGCTGCGTGTTCAGCGCGGACTTCTTCTTCCGCCAGCGGCGCGGGCTCTACCGGCGCCGCGGCTTCAGGCGCGAGCGCCAGCGGCTGGCCTATTTTGGTCACCGACAGGCTTTGTAACTGCTCAACCAGCTTCACCTGGCCCGGAGCAAACAGGTTAATCACCGTGGAGCCCAGCTTAAAGCGGCCCATCTCCTGGCCTTTCAGCAGGGCGACGGAGCCTTCGCTATCGCCAGCAGGCCAGGTCCAGCGCTTAATGATGCCTTCGCGCGGCGGCGTGACGGTACCGGACCACACGGTTTCGATGCTGCCGACGATGGTGGCGCCGACGAGGATTTGCACCATAGGGCCAAACTCAGTATCGAACAGGCAGATGACGCGCTCGTTGCGGGCAAAAAGATTCGGCACGTTTTGCGCGGTCAGATGGTTTACGGAAAACAGATCCCCCGGCACGTAGATCATTTCGCGCAGAATACCGTTGCACGGCATATGCACGCGGTGGTAATCGCGCGGCGAAAGATAGGTGGTAACGAAGCTGCCGTTACGGAACAGGTCCGCCATCTGGTAGTTACCGGCCAGCAGCGCTTCCAGGCTGTAGTTATGGCCTTTAGCCTGCAAAATTTTGTCGTCTTCAATGGCGCCCAGTTGGCTGATGACGCCGTCGGCGGGCATCACCAGTACGCTCGGGTCGGTGTTTAGCGGACGGACGTCGTCGCGCAGCGGGCGAACGAAGAAGTCGTTAAAGGTACGGTAGCTGGCGGTGTCAGGCTTTTGCGCCTCTTTCATATCGACCTTGTAATATTTCACGAACAGATCGATGACCAGTTTTGTCAGCCAGCCTGCTCGTTTGCGTGCACCCCAGCCTGCGAGGCGGGTGAGCCACAGTTTAGGCAGAATGTATTGCAGTGAAAGTTTAAGATCGTTTAACAAGGTAGCCTCCAGGCCATTATTTGTCGTTCCTGGCCCCGCGGAGCAGCGGAGCCTGAAAAAAGGGGGACGATTCTAACGATGCTCAGCTTAAATGTCAGTCATCGGTTGATGAAAAGCTTTTACGCGTTTTTACCTGTACCTGCGCCATGCTTTCCAGAATGCGATGGTAGTTTTCAAACCGGCTTTCGGCGATTTCGCCTTTCTCCACCGCTTCGCGAATGGCGCAGCCCGGGTCATTGTCGTGTTTGCAGTCGCGGTATTTGCACCGGCCTAAATAATCATGGAATTCGACAAAGCCGTGGGTGATTTGTTCCGCGTCGAGATGCCACAGGCCGAACTCGCGTACGCCAGGCGAGTCAATCACATCGCCGCCGTGCGGGAAGTGGTACAGGCGCGCGGCCGTGGTGGTGTGCTGCCCCAGTCCGGAGACATCCGAAACGTCATTGGTGAGGATTTGGTCATCATGCAGGCCCAGCAGCGCGTTCAGCAGGCTGGATTTGCCTACCCCTGACTGCCCGGCAAAGATACTGATACGATCGGTGAGCGCCTCTTCAAGCGGCTTCAGGCCATCCTGCGTGCGGCTGGAGACCATCAGTACGCGGTAACCAATATGGCGATAAATGTCCATTTGCTCGTTGACGAAGTCCATGCTCGCCTGATCCAGCAGGTCGATCTTATTGAGCACGATCAGCGGCTCAACGTTCAGCGTTTCGCAGGCCACGAGGTAGCGGTCGATAATATTCGGAGAAAGCTCAGGCAAGATCGCGGAAACAATGACAATCTGATTGATATTGGCGGCGATGGGTTTGACGCCGTCGTAGAAATCCGGGCGCGTCAGTACGGAGGTCCGTTCATGGACGGCCTCGACGATGCCCTTGACGTTGACGCCGTCAGCTTCGCTTTTGCCAGGCCGCCAGACCACGCGATCGCCGGTGACCAGCGAACGGATAGTGCGGCGTATGTTGCAACGGTGGACGCTACCGTCGGCGGATTCGACATCGGCATGCATGCCAAAGCGGCTAATGACGGTCCCTTCGGATTTCTCACCGAACAGGTTGTCATCAAAATCGGCCTTCTCCGAAGTCGTTTTCAGGCGGCGCTGGTGGTTGGCCTTCACGCGGCGCTGTTGGCCTTTGGAGAGTTTATTTTTACTCAATCGAACTGGCTCCTGGTCGCCCTGTACGGGCAAAACCTCTATGATACACGCTATTTTAGATGAATATAGTGACGTAAGAAGGGTGGAAAATAACATGAGTGCAGATGAAAACAACCTGATTTGGATCGATCTTGAAATGACGGGGCTGGATCCGGAGCGCGATCGCATCATCGAAATCGCCACCCTGGTGACCGACGCGAATCTGAACATTCTGGCGGAAGGGCCGACCATTGCGGTGCACCAGTCAGACGCGCAGCTGGCGCTGATGGACGAGTGGAACGTGCGTACCCATACCGGCAGCGGGCTGGTGGAGCGGGTGAAGGCGAGTACCCAGGGCGATCGTGAAGCCGAACTGGCGACTATCGAATTCCTCAAAAAGTGGGTACCGGCAGGTAAGTCGCCGATCTGCGGCAATAGCATCGGCCAGGATCGCCGCTTCTTGTTTAAATATATGCCTGAGCTGGAAGCGTATTTCCACTACCGTTATCTGGACGTCAGCACGCTGAAAGAGCTGGCTCGTCGCTGGAAGCCGGAAATTCTCGACGGCTTTAAGAAACAAGGAACCCATCAGGCGATGGACGATATTCGCGAATCGGTCGCGGAACTGGCCTACTATCGCGAACACTTTATTAAGCTTTAACGCCCGTGCCGGGGCCAACACGCCCCGGTCATACCCCCGACTATTTAAACCACTTCTGTTCCATGGCCTGGAACTCCGGCGAGGCTTTTACGACATCCAGAGCGGCATTGATGTTATTCAGCAGCTCCGGATCGTCTTTACGTACCGCAATGGCGTACTGCTTACCGTAGTAGCCGGGATCCGTGGCGCGTTCGTCCATTATGGCGTAGTCGGGGTTATCCTGGAGCCATTTCGTTAACGTCTCCTGATCGCCCATCACGCCGCTAATCACGCCTTCTTTCAGCGCGCTCAGGGCGCTTTCGTCGCTGTCGTAAGGCACCGCATGCACGGCTTTTTGTTTGTCCCGCAGATAGTGCTGATGAAGGGTGCCTTTCACGACGCCGATTTTTTTATCCTTCAGATCGGCAAAGGTGTGGGCGGCGTCTTTCGCGGTGACAACTACGCCGGACAGCGCCTGACGATAGGGATGGCTGAACGCAACCTGCTTTTCTCGCATCGGAATCACTTCGATACCGGCAATCACGGCGTCGAATTTCTTAAAGCGCAGCGCCGGGATGAGGGTATCGAACCCCTGGGGAGTGAATTTGCATTCGACCTGCATCTGCCTGCACAGCGCGTTGGCCAGGTCGATATCAAAACCCGTGGGCTGATTTTTACCATTGACGGTTTCATACGGCGGATTGGCCGTCGTTGTCCCAAAATGTAGCGTTGTTGCCGATGCTGTTCCTGTGGCAAGCGTGGCCAGCAGCAGGACGGTAAGCGCTTTTTTCATTTTATTTCCCTGGTTGTCATCGTTGTTGACCGTCAGCGGGCGATATCCGCCTATAAACTTGAGCGATTTTGCGCCTTTAGCGGGCCCGGAAAAAGTGATTTTGCCGCATTTGCTGGTTATTTAGACAATTCAGGCCGGTGTGTGGTGATAAAGTGGTCACTTAAACCAAAAACGAAAAAAATTGCGCTCAGGGGGGTTGCAGGTAAATCGAATTCTCGTATAATGCGCCTCCCGTGACGAAGCAGAAATGCAAATCACGACGCCATAGAAATATGGCCAGAAGTATGCGGGAATAGCTCAGTTGGTAGAGCACGACCTTGCCAAGGTCGGGGTCGCGAGTTCGAGTCTCGTTTCCCGCTCCAAAAAGTTGAAAGTTACCACACCCAAGCGGGAATAGCTCAGTTGGTAGAGCACGACCTTGCCAAGGTCGGGGTCGCGAGTTCGAGTCTCGTTTCCCGCTCCAAAATTTGAAAGTTACCATACCCAAGCGGGAATAGCTCAGTTGGTAGAGCACGACCTTGCCAAGGTCGGGGTCGCGAGTTCGAGTCTCGTTTCCCGCTCCAAATATCTTCTCATACCCAGTTTATCCACAGCGCAAGCACGCGCCGGTGATGATTTTCGCGCGGTCCTGAAAATACTGTGAACAGAGTTATCCACAGCTTAACCTTTCGTCCTCTCTCAGAAAATTACTTCACTATGTAAATAGTATTCTTATATCTAATTGAAATGTAACAGTTAAATTTCATTTCAAAGTGTTAATCCGATCACTTGACGAACGTCTGCCCCTTGAAACGCAATGTGTTTTTATTTTTATTCACACCCTGTGAATGAATCAGGCGTCGCGCGGTAGCCCTTTTTCAACCACCCTGACCAGACGCAGCTTTTTGGGTAACTGCACCTCAACCACATTGGCATTTCTCTTTTCAATTTGCTGCGCCATCGCCCACTCGATATGTTCGTCGAGAAGCGGGTGCTCACCCCTGCGGCTTTCCAGCGCCTTCAGGTTCGCTTCATCCCAGGGCGCGTTGCCCAACGCGACGGCGATATTACGCAGCCAGCGCAGATGACCAATACGGCGAATGGCCGAACCTTCCGTCACTTTTAAAAACCAGGGTTCGCTCCAGGCGAACAGCTCAATAAGTGCCGGGGCGTGTAGCGCCTTGCGCGGGCTGAAATCCTCTTCATCGGTGAGCTGCGCGAAGCGGTTCCACGGGCAAATCAGCTGGCAGTCATCGCAGCCGTATATGCGGTTGCCGATCAGCGGGCGAAACTCTTCCGGAATAGCGCCTTCCAGTTCGATAGTCAGATAGGAAATACAGCGCCGGGCATCGACGGTATAGGGCTCGACGATGGCGCCGGTTGGGCAGATGGTCATACAGGCAACGCAGCGGCCGCACTCTTCCTTGACGGGCTGGTCAATGGGAAGAGGGAGATCGATAAGCAGTTCACCGAGGAAAAAGAACGAGCCGGCATCGCGACTAAGGATGAGCGAGTGCTTACCTGTCCATCCCAGCCCCGCTTTTTCGGCTAAAGGGCGTTCAAGAATCGGCGCGGAATCGACAAAAGGTCTAAAATTGAGCGAAGCACACTGTCCCTGAATCATCTCACCTAATTTTTTCAGGCGATGACGTAATAGCTTGTGATAGTCCCGTCCGAGGGCGTAACGGCTAACGTAACCCACGGCGGGGTCTTTCAGGGTACGGGCGAAAGCGGCATTAGCGGGCAGGTAGTTCATTCTCACGCTAATCACGCGCAGGGTACCGGGCTGGAGCTCATGGGGGCGCGCGCGCATCATGCCATGACGCGCCATCCACGCCATTTCGCCGTGGTATTGTTTATCCAGCCACGCCTGCAGTTTAGGTTCGCTGGCGCTGAGATCGGTATCGGTAATACCGACCTGCTGGAACCCCAACTCTGTGCCCCATTGTTTGATTTGCTGCGCTAACTGATTGAGATCGAGGGGCTGTGACATGATGGACCATACGATGACGAAAAACACCGGGAGTATACCACATATCATCTGGTCGGCGGAGGCGCTACGACGAGCGGAAAAAGAGGCGGCGGATGCCCTTGGGCTGACGTTGTATGAATTGATGCGTCGTGCGGGCGAAGCGGCTTTTGAGCTTGCGCGCGTCCAGTATCCTGAAAGCCAGCACTGGCTGATTCTCTGCGGCCACGGTAATAACGGCGGCGACGGCTACGTGGTGGCTCGCCTGGCACAGTCGCGAGGCATTCAGGTCACGCTGCTGGCGCTGGAGAGCGAGAAACCGCTGCCGGAAGAGGCCAGCCTCGCGCGTGAGGAGTGGCTCAACGCCGGCGGCACGATTCATGCCGCCAGCATCCCCTGGCCGGAAGATATCACGCTGATTATTGACGGCCTGCTCGGTACCGGGTTACAGAGCGCGCCCCGGGAAAACGTTGCGGCGCTGATCGCGCGGGCAAACGCCCATCCGGCTGCGGTTGTGGCGCTGGATATCCCCTCCGGCCTGAATGCGCAAACGGGGACGACGCCGGGCGCGGTTATCCATGCCGCTCATACCATCACCTTTATCGCGCTTAAGCCGGGGCTGCTGACCGGCAAAGCCCGCGATGTCGTTGGCCGTTTGCATCACCACGCCCTGGGGCTTGAGGGTTGGCTGGCAGGCCAAACGACGGCGCTCAGTCGCTTCGATGCCTCGCAGCTCCCCGGCTGGCTGCCGCCGCGGCGTCCAACCTCGCACAAAGGCGACCACGGTAAGCTGGTGATTATTGGCGGCGAACCGGGGACGGCGGGCGCCATACGAATGAGCGGTGAAGCGGCGCTGCGCGCGGGCGCCGGGCTGGTGCGAGTACTGACTCACCGGGACAACATTGCCCCCATTCTGACCGCCAGGCCGGAGCTGATGGTCCATGAGCTGACGTCCCGTTCTCTCGAAGAGAGTCTGCACTGGGCGGATGTCATTGCGATTGGGCCGGGTCTGGGGCAGGGCGAGTGGGGTAAAAATGCGCTACGCCAGGCGGAGAATTTTCGCAAACCAATGGTCTGGGATGCGGATGCGCTGAACCTGCTGGCAATCAATCCCGATAAACGTCACAATCGCGTGCTGACGCCGCATCCCGGCGAAGCCGCCCGCCTGCTGAACGTGAGTGTGGCAGAAATTGAAAGCGATCGCTTACATTCTGCACAACGTCTGGTAAAACGTTATGGTGGCATCGTGGTGCTGAAAGGTGCAGGTACGATCGTGGCGAGCGAAACGGGCGAAATGGCTATTATCGACGCCGGTAACGCTGGGATGGCCAGCGGCGGGATGGGCGATGTGCTGACCGGTATTATCGCTGCGTTGTTAGGCCAGCGCCTGACGCCGTATGATGCTGCCTGCGCCGGATGCGTTGCTCATGGCGAAGCCGCCGATCGGCTGGCGGCGAGACACGGCACCCGCGGAATGCTGGCGACCGATCTTTTTTTCACGCTCAGGCGTGTTGTTAACCCGGATGTGATTGACGTAGACCATGATTAACCGAGTGATTCCTTTACCCGATGAGCAGGCGACTTTAAGCCTTGGCAACCGTGTCGCGCAGGCATGCGCTGGCGCGACGGTCATCTATTTGTATGGCGATTTAGGGGCGGGTAAGACCACCTTTAGCCGCGGTTTCCTTCAGGCTCTCGGTCACCGTGGCAACGTTAAAAGCCCAACCTACACCCTCGTCGAGCCATACAGTCTCGATAATTTGATGGTCTATCACTTCGATCTTTATCGCCTGGCGGATCCTGAGGAACTCGAGTTTATGGGGATCCGCGATTATTTTACTGACGATGCTATCTGCCTGGTGGAATGGCCTCAGCAGGGCACGGGAGTACTTCCGGACCCGGATGTTGAAATTCACCTTGAGTATCAGGCACAAGGGCGTGAGGCGCGCGTAACCGCGGTCTCCTCATTGGGTGAGTCTTTATTGGCGCGTTTGGCTAATTAGCCTGAAGGACGACGGGATGATGTATCGCTTAACCAGTTGGCTGGCCGCCGCACTGATGCTGTTCAGCATTCAGGCCACTGCGGCAAGTTTATCCGATATCCAGGTCTCAAATGGCGATCGGCAGGCCCGCATTACCATTAGCTTTATCGGCGAACCTGAATATTCGTTTAGCCCCCAGGGCAAACGCATCGTGGCGCTGGATATTAAACAGACTGGCGTACTCCAGGGGCTACCGCTGCAGTTTAGCGGCAATAATCTGGTAAAAAGCATTCGTTCCGGGACGCCGCAGGATACGCAGTCGCTGCGCCTGCTGGTGGATCTCACCGCCGATGGCAAAACCCGCGCGGTGAAACAGCAGAACGGCTCTAACTACACCGTGGTGTTTACGATTAACGCCGACGCGCCGCCGCCGCCTCCGCCTCCACCTCAGCCAGTGGTGGTTAGACAGGCGGAAAGGCCCGTGGCGCAGCCCGTGCGTCCGAGCGAACCCGCGCGCAACCCGTTTAAAGCCGATAACGACCGGCTTACCGCGGTGACCAGCACCAGTAGCGTAACGCGTCCTGCGGCGCGTACCGTTTCCGGCGACGATAAAGTGATTATCGCCATTGACGCCGGCCACGGCGGCCAGGATCCGGGAGCCATTGGTCCGAACGGCACGAAAGAAAAGAATGTGACCATAGCGATTGCGCGTAAGCTCCGCGCGCTGCTGAATGCCGATCCGCAGTTCAGGCCCGTGCTAACGCGCGACGGCGATTATTTCATTTCCGTCATGGGGCGTTCTGACGTCGCACGTAAGCAAAACGCCAATTTCCTTGTCTCGATTCACGCCGACGCTGCGCCGAATCGCGATGCTACCGGGGCCTCGGTTTGGGTGCTTTCCAACCGTCGCGCGAACAGCGAAATGGCCGGCTGGCTCGAGCAGCATGAGAAACAGTCAGAACTGCTGGGCGGCGCGGGCGATGTACTGGCCAACAGCCAGTCGGACCCTTACCTGAGCCAGGCGGTGCTGGATTTACAGTTCGGCCATTCCCAGCGCGTCGGGTATGATGTGGCGACCAATGTGCTGAGCCAGCTGCAGCGGATCGGCGATTTACATAAGCGTCGCCCTGAGCATGCCAGCCTCGGCGTACTGCGTTCGCCGGATATCCCGTCGATCCTGGTGGAAACGGGTTTTATCAGTAATACCGGCGAAGAGCGGCTGCTGGGTAGCGATGCTTATCAGCAGCAGGTCGCAGAGGCGATTTATAACGGCCTGCGTAACTACTTTATGCAGCATCCTCTGCAATCCGCGCCGCGCGGGGCAGCCGCGCAGACTGCCAGCGCAGGTTCGTCAGACGGGACGTTGTTAAATTAAGGAGACGGCCATGCCGATTCAGGTTCTACCGCCGCAGCTCGCCAACCAGATTGCCGCAGGTGAAGTGGTGGAACGTCCGGCGTCGGTGGTCAAAGAGCTGGTGGAAAATAGCCTCGATGCCGGGGCGACGCGTATCGACATTGATATTGAGCGCGGCGGGGCGAAGTTAATCCGCATTCGCGATAACGGCTGCGGCATCAAAAAAGACGAGCTGGCGCTGGCGCTGGCTCGTCACGCCACCAGTAAAATTGCTTCGCTGGATGACCTTGAGGCGATCATTAGCCTCGGCTTTCGCGGCGAAGCTCTGGCCAGTATTAGCTCAGTGGCGCGCCTGACGTTGACCTCGCGTACCGAAGATCAGCAGGAGGCCTGGCAGGCCTATGCCGAAGGGCGCGATCAGGCGGTCACCGTGAAGCCGGCGGCGCATCCGGTGGGAACAACGCTGGAAGTGCTGGATCTGTTTTATAACACCCCCGCCCGGCGCAAATTTATGCGCACCGAGAAAACCGAGTTTGGCCATATCGACGAGATCGTGCGGCGCATTGCGCTGGCGCGCTTCGACGTGACCATCAACCTCAGCCACAACGGCAAGGCCGTGCGCCAGTACCGGGCGGTATCGCAGGACGGCCAGCGTGAGCGGCGTCTGGGCGCGATCTGCGGTTTGCCATTTCTCGAACACGCGCTGGCGATTGAGTGGCAGCACGGCGACCTGACCCTCAGCGGCTGGGTGGCCGATCCGCTACATACCAATCCGACGCTGGCGGAGATTCAGTATTGCTACGTCAATGGGCGGATGATGCGCGATCGCCTGATTAATCACGCGATTCGCCAGGCCTGTGAAGACAAACTGGGCGCCGACCAGCAGCCTGCCTTTGTGCTGTATCTGAAGATAGATCCGCATCAGGTGGATGTGAACGTCCATCCGGCCAAACATGAAGTGCGTTTTCATCAGTCGCGCCTGGTGCATGACTTTATCTATCAGGGCGTGCTGAGCGTCCTGCAGCAGCAGCTGGAGGTGCCGTTGGCGGAAGAGGGCGATGAGCCCGCGCCGCGGCAGGTGCCGGAAAACCGCATTGCGGCGGGCGGCAATCATTTTGCCCAGCCGGCGGTCGCGCGTGAAAGCGCCGCTCCCCGTTACCGGGATGAGCCCGCCGCGCCGCGTTTTAATACCGGAGGTTCGCGAGAGTCCGCCGCCTCGGGTTCATCTGGCGGAGCCGCCTGGCCGCACGCGCAGCCAGGCTATCAAAAACAGCAGGGTGCGCTTTATCGCCAACTGCTGGATACGCCGGCCACGGAGCGCAAACCCCTGGCTCCCGCACCGGCAGCGGAAGGCCTGTCGGGTCATAGCCAAAGCTTTGGCCGCGTACTGACGATTATCGATAGCGACTGCGCGCTGCTGGAGCGCGGCGGTAAGTTAGCGCTGCTGGCTCTGCCGGTTGCTGAGCGCTGGCTGCGCCAGGCGCAGCTAACGCCGGGCGCAGAGGCGGTTTGCGCCCAACCGCTGCTTATCCCGCTGCGGATAAAAGTGTCCGACGAGGAAAAAGACGCGCTCAAGCAGGCGCAGTCGGCGCTGGCTGAGGTCGGGATTGAACTCCAGTCCGATGCGCACCACGTGACGGTCCGCGCAGTGCCTTTACCCTTAAGACAACAAAATTTACAAATCTTGATTCCTGAACTGATAGGCTACCTGGCGCAGCAAAAAACCGTCGACGTCGGCAATATTGCTCAGTGGATGGCGCGTAATCTGGCGAGCGAACATGCGCAGTGGAACATGGCGCAGGCGATTGCCGTCCTGGCGGATATCGAACGCTTATGTCCGCAGCTGGTTAAAGCGCCGCCGGGTGGTCTGTTACAACCTGTTGATTTACATTCGGCGATGAATGCCCTGAAAGATGAGTGATGTAACTGAGGCAAGCCTGCCTAAGGCAATATTTTTAATGGGCCCGACGGCCTCTGGTAAAACCGCATTGGCTATCGCCTTACGTAAAGTTTTGCCAGTAGAGTTGATTAGCGTTGATTCAGCCCTCATCTATCGAGGAATGGACATAGGCACGGCCAAGCCCGATGCCGCGGAGCTGAGCGCTGCGCCGCATCGTCTGCTGGATATTCTTGACCCGGCCGAGGCTTATTCCGCGGCGGATTTCCGCCGCGATGCGCTGGCAGAGATGGCCGATATCGTCGCTGCCGGGCGAATTCCGCTACTGGTTGGCGGAACGATGTTGTATTTCAAGGCGTTGTTGGAAGGATTGTCGCCTCTACCCTCGGCTGACCCTGAGGTCAGAGCCAGGATCGAGCAACAGGCCGCAGAGCAGGGATGGAACGCGTTACACCAGCAGCTACAGGAAATTGATCCGGTTGCCGCCGCGCGTATTCATCCAAATGATCCGCAAAGACTTTCCCGAGCACTGGAAGTTTTTTTCATTTCGGGTAAAACTTTAACGGAGCTGACGCAAACGTCAGGTGATGCTCTGCCGTATAAGGTGCACCAGTTCGCCATCGCCCCGGCGAGCCGTGAACTGCTCCATCAGCGCATAGAACAGCGTTTTCATCAGATGTTGGCTTCAGGTTTTGAAGCAGAAGTGCGGGCGCTTTTTGCCCGGGGAGATTTGCATACGGATATGCCTTCCATTCGTTGTGTCGGATATCGCCAGATGTGGTCTTACCTAAATGGCGAGATCCCGTATGATGAAATGGTTTATCGAGGTGTTTGCGCCACGAGACAGTTAGCTAAACGTCAGGTGACCTGGCTGCGCGGTTGGGAAGGTATCCACTGGTTAGACAGTGAACAACCTGAACAAGCGTTCAACAAAGTATTACAGGTTGTTGGTGCTAGCCTGGACTGAACGTGTACAATTGAACGGGTATCGTGCGTAATTTTTTTAAGAATCGTAAGGTTCTGAGTACAAAACAAGCATACATATAAGGAAAAGAGAGAATGGCTAAGGGGCAATCTTTACAAGATCCGTTCCTGAACGCTTTGCGTCGGGAACGTGTTCCGGTTTCTATTTATTTGGTGAATGGTATTAAGCTGCAAGGGCAAATTGAGTCTTTCGATCAGTTCGTGATCCTGTTGAAAAACACGGTCAGCCAGATGGTCTATAAGCACGCAATTTCTACTGTTGTCCCGTCTCGCCCGGTGTCACACCACAGCAACAATGCTGGCGGCGGTACAAACAACTATCACCACGGTGGTGGTGCGCAGGGTTCTTCTGCGCCGCAGCAAGACAGCGAAGACGCCGAATAAGGCAGATGCTGTTTTTCCACGTCGGGGAGCCAGGTTTTCTGCGTTCCCCGCTGGTATTTTATAAGGGGTTTACGCTTGTTTGACCGTTATGATGCCGGTGAGCAGGCGGTACTGGTACACATCTATTTTTCGCAAGACAAAGATATGGAAGATCTCCAGGAGTTTGAAACTCTGGCCTCTTCCGCCGGTGTCGAAGCAATGCAGGTGATTACCGGTAGCC